>Ga0255141_1000011_pt1 | contig 105087 bp, 93 predicted proteins | sample Atl_Cont_RepA_0h_FD_183178 | JGI IMG/M metagenome (GOLD analysis project Ga0255141, IMG submission 183178) | Freshwater microbial communities from Altamaha River, Georgia, United States - Atl_Cont_RepA_0h | ecosystem: Environmental > Aquatic > Freshwater > River | place: USA: Georgia... | reverse complement strand
GCATGTAAAAGTAAAGTCTTTTACATAAATACTTTTATTATGGTTCTTCGCATAAAAAAGGGGATTTTTTTTGAATCCCCTTTGAACTTTTTTTACAGATATTTTTTTATTTTTTCTATTGCCTCTTCTTTCGTTTGAAAATCGCGGCCAGCTACGAATATTGGGCCAGATAAGGTTTCTGGGTCTTGTAAATAAACAGTGGGTAAAGCATCTACCTTTGTTAATTTAACAACCTCGTCATAAATCTTTCTATTTTTACTTACCTCAAATTCTTCATATGGTATGCCTTGTTTGATTAATTCATCTTTGAGAAATTTACAATGTGAGCAACCGTTAAGTGTAAAAATATTTAAAGAATATGCCATTTTACAAATTGTTTAAAATTTCTTTATAGAAACTATCTGAATTGGCGCCGGTAGATCTATCAATTAATTCAGCACCTTTATATATCATCACGGTAGGTACAGATCTAATGCCAACTTTTACCGCGTGATCCATGTTTTCATCCACATCAACCGAAACAAACTTTGCGCTTGGATATTCTGACTGTAAAGCACTAAGTCTTGGCATTAATGATTTACATGGCCCACACCATTTAGCAAAATAATCAACCAGTACTACCTGATCTCCTGTTAATAATTGTTCTACTACTTCTCCTGTAACGTTTTCCATAATTTAAAATCCTATTTTACTTGTTTTTTTATCTGATGATTTATGAACCTCCACATCTACATTATATATATCAGCGAGTACCATTCCTTCCGAAGAAACATAATCTTTTTTCAAGTGTTTTAATAACTTATTTGTTTCTTCCAATGTTAACTTCTCAAACTTGTGCTCAGCGATTAGTCTACCTTTTCTTAACAACGCTTGATCGATTCTTTCTCTTTTCATATTGAATGTAGCAATCACTTGAATGTTCAAGCAATCACCCAAAATACCATCGGTTAAGTTTAGTAAATTGGACACCCCGGCAGCAGAGCCATTACCTTCTCTATCAGAGATAACTCTCTCAGCATCTTCAATAATCAAGATTGTGTTTCTATGATCCATCAAAAATGGGATAATATTTGGTTCAGATAACATCTCAGCCATAGACGGTGGAATAAATAAAATATCTTTTTCTTTAATAAGTTTTGTTAGATATTTTATGTATGATGTTTTACCTGTCCCAGGTTCACCATGTAGTAAAATGATACCCTTATCATTTGGTTTATTTAGTCTTTTAACCATGATATCATGAACGTCTTTAAATTCTTTACCATAGTTTAATACTAAATCAATATCGGGAACTGCTAAATCATATTCCTCGGTATCTAAATGCCCCATATCACTTTTTATCAAATTGATATTGGCTTTCTTTTTATTTTTTGCAAACTTATTAACCTCGTTGAAATTCATTTGCTCGTCTAATTGACCCTCTCTTATATCATAAAAGAATGTTAGGGTTAACAACGGGGTTTTTTCTGTTGTTTTACCATGTGAAAACATGATAAATAACTTTTTTTCATGATTCACAAACAGACGTTCAGATGAACTCATTTCTCTGCTCGATAACTCTATTCTAGATATTTCGGTAAAATTATGCTCCTTAAAATAAGGGATAATTTCGTGTGAATAGGTTTGTCTATACGAATGTTTAGATGGAATTGTATTGAAGTGAATCAAATACAGCTGTTCAACTGGCACTTCATTCCCATAAGATGTTTCGTATAAACTATAGTGTTGGGGATATTGTATGTTCATGTATTAAATATACACGAAAAAAATGACAAATCAAAACCTTAATTCATTGAAATTGGTGGATAATTTTCGAAAAACATAAATAATCCATCGGAACTATAAAATACCTTTTGTTTGCTGATTGTAACTGCTAAAATTGTTTTTCTCAACAATTCAAATTGTTCTTGCGTTAATTCTGGTTGCCCATTTTTCTCAAAGTTTTTTTCTGAGATTAGAGCTAAGTGTTTATAAAATTCTTCTGCATCTGAATTACCAATAAAATATGTTTTGGCTTCTTCATTTGTACTTAAATAATTTTTAACCTTTTGTAGATAAACAAGAACTTCGGTATCCATTAATAAACTTTTGATATTTGTTCTAAATTAACCTCAACAACGGTGTCTCGGCCAAAGACCTTAACATTTAGTTGAACTTTATCATTATAAATATTGCTCACAACACCATTGAAAGATGTAAATGGCCCGTCATTAATTACCACGGTTTCACCTAGGATAAATTTAACGGTTTTACTCTCCTTATGTTTTTCTAAAACATCATCTTTCAAGATCTTATTAATATCATCCTCGCTCATTCTTCTTGGTCTTTTGTCACCAAGCATACCCATCACCGCTGGATTAGCTGCAATTGTTTTCAATTGATCTTCTGTTAATTGATTTTGAGATTCAAAGTAAAGATAACCATTGTATATTACTTTTTCTCTTAGAACTTTCTTTTTTCTAACAACAACAAATTCCTTTTCCATTGGACAAACGAATCGATCGATAAAACCTATTTTACCCAATCCAATTTGCGTATTGAATTGTTCGTTTAGTTGTCTTTCCTTACCAGGGGTAACTTTTATTACATACCACTTCGACATATTATTTTTTTTTAATCTGAATTATTATAAATATTTATTCTTCACCTAATCATTAATATAAGCATTATTTTTAAAATAAGCAAATGTTTGGTTTTTGACCTTTTTTTATTTATATTTAGTTATGGGTTGCTCAAATTGTAAAAAGAAAAACACATATCTGGACGAAAAGGAAAGACAGATGTCCGGGGTTAATAATGTTGTCATAGGCTTTGTGATTATCTGGTCACTATTGGCTTTATATGGCCTATACTCTTTAATTATGTTGCTAGTATGAGTAAGAATCCAAAATACATGATTATTGTAATACTGAATAAAAAAAGAAAAAAAGTATTATATAAAAGCAATAAAAGGACTACTATTAACGAATATTGGAGAGAGTGTAAAAGCCAAAAGAAACCAATTTATTGTGCTGAAAACAGAGGAAGATCCAGAGCTAAGCTACATTTCCATCTAATGCTGGTCTACCCAAATAATAGATGGGCTAAAAATGATGAAAAATTCCACGTTAAAGATGCATTGGGTAGATCCCAGGAGGTTTTCATTGAGCATGATGACTATAGAATTAAAGAGGTTATTCCTTGGTGGGAACCTGAAAAGATCTATGATTTTCAGCAGAAGAAACACATCTATTTTGAAGAGATGTTTGATATAATTAACAAGGTTACTGAACATGCTCAGATTTTCACACTGAACAATAAAATCTTTTTGCAGATTGATGATGATGTGACTGTTTATAAAAACAAAAACTTAAACGACACTCAAAGATTATTTACTATTCTTCAGTCGGAGCTATTAAAAAAGAAAAGAACAAACTTTATGTTTGTTAAGGATGTAACTTCTTATCAGAGGAAATTACTATATGATTTGCTGGAGCCTAAGGGGTTTTCTAGGAATGAGCTGTTTAGGCATTACTCATATTAAAGACGATATTCACATCGCCAATTTTCACATTAAAAGTATCTTGTGGTTTACCTGTAACAAATCTAACTTTAGATTCTACTATTTTATATATTCTATAAAATTCTCTTTCTGGTAGTTCTAGAATTATTGTTTGGTTTTTAGACTCTACGTTTGTTTTTTCTAATAAGTCGGATATAATCGCTAACTGATTGAATAAATCACCTTTTTTTTCCATATCCAAAAATTATTAATATCTTATCCCATATAGATATTTTCTTTTTTGGTTTTTCAACAAACATCTGGGATTTATCAAGAGCCTTAATTTCTTTTACCAGATTTTTTTTGTGTTCCAGGATCTCCTTGCTGTCCTTCTCCATCTCTTTCGAGAGCCAGCTCATGCCCTGTTGCAATCTCTTGTCCATTTTCTTCCGGTATAAAATTTATTTCCTTCAATTTATTAAGAGACTCGTGTTTAAATAAAATTTCAAGCTCCTTAACCTTTTCTCTGAACAGTCTTTCTTTTTCTTCAAGTTCAATGTTATACTTAATAATTTCTTCAGCACAAATTCTTGCTGTATCGTAGCCATCTTGTGTTGCAATAGATATAAGCGATATAAGTTGACTTTTATCATTTTTATCTTGAACCTTAACTTGTAATGATTTGTATTGAGAAACAATACCCTGAACATTTTCTAATTTCCATGTTGTAGGTATTCTTAAATCTAAACTAACGTTTTCCTGAATTTCTCTTAAAGAGAAAAAATATGGCCTTAAACTTGATATTAATTCGTACACTATATAGTAATTAAAAATGTTATTATATAAGCAACTGAAACGTAAATAAAAATCTCAGTAACTTTGTTTATTGTCATTGGTTTTGGATTTTCATCCCTTAGCGTTATAAAAAATTCTATTGCATATCTCAGCAAAAAAATAATACTAAAAATAAAAAAGAATATACTAATTACCTTGATCATGTCTTTTTATTTCGTCTAATATTTCTTTTCTATAAACACCAATAAGGGCCTTAAGCTCTTGTGCGTGTTTTCTTGCGCGGATAGATGCGCTTCGATTTCCCTTATGAAAAACTTTCTGGGTATCGACGGACATTTTCTCCACCAAATCTTTTATTTTCTTTAAAGTTTCCATTTTTCAGATATTTTACCTAATGCAATATAAATAAAAATATCCGTTTTTCAAAGTGAAAATCAAGATTTTTTTTCACTTTTTGATATTTGCTTCCAGAATTTTATAAATTTCAGTGAGCATATCCAGTTCAGACCTGGTTTTCCTATAGTTAAATTGAAATAATTTTGTAAAATATTCTTTGATTCTATTGTTAACGTTGTTTTCGTTTATATAGAATGCTTCATAGAAAAAATTCCAAAGATAATCGTGATGTTGACCGGTTTCTTTAAACTTAATTGATTCTTTTTCAAAGCTTTGTATAACTTTCTTCCAGCACCAATTAAAATGACTCTTTTGCTCTTGTTCTGTTACAATAACATCCGATCCAAGATAAGTTTCTTCAATAATATCATATAAGGTAACAGCAAAATCATGAAATAATTCTGTTTTTTCACGAATAATGTTGTACGCTTTATACCAAACTTCGATTTGATTACGGAAATTTTCGGAAGCGATAAACTCTAAATAACTTTCGTCTTTTTTCATATTCATAATATACCTTTAATATAAGGATAAAAGAATAGAAAAAAAAGAGAGTTACTGAGTTTTCTTATTATAAGATGCCATCTGTTTCATTCTCTGAATTTCTTCAGAAATAACTTTTTTAGATGTCTCCTCAGATTCATTAACTGCCTTTGTAGGTTGTGCGTCTTTGTTGTACATTGGCATGTTTTCCTCTTGTTTATCTTTTCTCTTTACCTTTTTAATAATCTTTTCACCTAATTTACTTGGAATAACATTAGCGGCATCATGAGAGTTACCCATTTTTGAGTCACCTTTTAATGCCATTGCATGTCTTTCTTGTGCTTCTTTAGAAGGGTCTACATCATAAATCAAATCTTCTAAACCGCCACCTCTATGATCTGCAACTTCTTCAGATTCGTCTTCATCAGCTCTTCTAGCCTTAACTTCGCCACCAACTTGATGAGGGAACTCTGGGTTATCGTTACCATCAAAATTTAGGTATTCTTTAATTTTCTTTTCTACATCAGATAGTGCTTCGTCATTTTCTGAACCACTTTCTTTATGTGCTTTTTGATATGTCTCTAAACCTGGAACAGCTTCGTTAACCATTTTCTTAATAAGGTCAACTAATTGAGATTCAGATAAACGAATCTTACCTTTTGATTCATTCATCATTGCTCCACACTCACATACTTCTTTACCACATTTTTCACATGTACCTTCTTCTTTCATGTAGCTATCACCACATTCCATACAATCACTTTCTTCTTCAACGTCAAACTCTTTGCCATCAACAGTAAAACTGTCATCGCCAGATTCTTTTGCTTTTGCTAAAGCGCCAGTGAAAGCATTACCTTCTTTAGGTTCTACTTTTTTTACTTTTATTTTAGATTTTAATTCTGGCATATCATAATCATCCAAAATTTCAAAAACACGATGTGCTGGGATTTTATCACCATACATTTCACATAATTCCATTAAATCGTCTTCAGCGTCCAGTACTATCTCACCAGCTTTTTTAGCTAATTTCATTACTTGAGCCGAAGTAAAGTGGCCCTTGTGTTGTGTTTCATTGATATTTTCCATGCTTTCTAATTTTTCTGACATTGTGTCTAATTCTTCAAAAGATAACTTTTTACCTTTTTCGATTATTAATTCTTGGTCTGGGTGTTCTTTTTTATAAACCTCTAAAGCTTTTTCAGCCTCTTCTTCGGTTTCAAACTGTTCAATAGGTTCACCCTCTTTATTTTTTATAATAAAAACTTCTTCTGAAATATTTTCCAGAATAGCTTGTTTTATCTCTCTGTTGATTGACTCTTTTATGATATTTTTTAAATCTTCAGTTTTCATATTAAATAAATATCTGTTTAAGTTGATTTGATACTAATTTTTCCACTTCGCTAACCGGTAAACCGTATTTTTTTGCTGTTTCTTGAATTGCGTTTTTAATTTCTTCTGTTTCTAGTAACTCTAGGGCACTCATATCGCCTTGATTGCAATATGGATATTTTTTGCATTTGTCAGCAATTTTAACAAACTTACCCCCTGGTCCACCCCATTTTGGGAACTTCTTGTCTTTTACAGCCCTACCTTTGTAGATCGTGTCGGGGCCACCAATACTTAAAGGATTCTTTCTACCTTTTGTACCACCAAACAATGGAACATCAAAAGCTCCTGAAGAACTACCATCAGTTACTTCATCGATCTCTTGTTCCTGTTCGGTCATATTATGTATTTTGGTTATGTGTTTTTTCTTTATAACACCACCGAAAGCTGGGCCTTCAAATGATCCAGAAGAGTCTCCCCCGGTCATTTCTTTTGCCTCAATCTTTTTTAATTTGGTGTAGTATGTAGGGTCTTCCCACAAATGATCCATAGCTATTTCTTTGGCTTTTTCCTTGTCATCTGTGTGCTCCATCTCAACCTCCATACCCATGTGTAATTGTTTTCTTAAAGAATCCATCATATTCTTAATATGATAGTACTCTTTAGCATCGTGTTTTTTTGCAATCTGTGCTAATGTTTTATCATCTGCTAAACCACCTTTTAGTTCTTCAGATTCACTAACTTTTTTCTTTCTGCCTTGGCAATGTGCTCTTTGGCTGAAACCCTTTGGGTTGTTACAATCGATAGATTTCTTGTATTTTTCAGACCACTTTTCTTTTAATTCAGACTTTTGGTTTGTTAGATCAACGATCCACAATTTTGGATTAACACCATTTTTAAGTAATCCCGCTAATCTTGTGTTGCCACCTAATAAATCGTAGTCATTGTCAGCAAATTTAACCGCAATCGGTATTTCTACTTCACCTTTCTCAAATGCCTCTTCGAATCTTTTTCTTTTATCTTCGTCTAATGAATCGTAATCTAAGTCAGTATTATTTAATACATCTTCAATTTTGTCGAAGCTAATAATATCATAGTTTTTATTTGCAACCTCTATCCATCCTTCTTTACCCATTTTTTCAAATTCACGGTAACGAAGGGCTTCCATCCATTCTTCATCAAAGTTCGGCTTAGTATACTTCATTTACTTAACATTTTTCAATGCACTAACCCAGAAGTTATTTCTGGTCCATAGTGTCTTGTATAACTCAACAACAACTTTAGTGGCTAGATCGACGATTTTATCATCTATCTTTTTTGTTCCTAATTCTTTTTGAATTATTTTAACCACAATGTCGTGAGCTTTAGTTGTATCAAGGAAATCTTTAACTTCCTTTTTTACAATTTTCTCAACTTCTTTTTTATCATCGTTTGTTAAAGCCATTATTAGTTATTTTTTCTATTATTCATTATTTCTATTACAACGTCATCAAAACTGTGTTTAAATTTCTCAAGCTTACTGATTATTTCAACAGTCTCTTGTTCTATTTTTAACATATTAGCATTGATATATAAACCTCCGTTGTTGCCAGCAATAAAGACAAATCCAAGATCTTCCTCAATACTACCATCTAATCTAACATTGTCTACATAGATATTAAAACCCTCATCAAAGCTAGCAAGTTCGCTAACCTGGGATTTAAAGTTTTGAATCAATTGATTCAATGAGTTTTTTTCTTCGTCTGATAGGGATAAGTCTTCTTGATCTGTACTATGTATCTTTACTTCAACATTATCGTTTAAAACCAGATTGAACATTTCCTGGCTTTCTTCTTCTTTTAGGATTTTCTTTGATTGTACATTTTCATTAAGATTTCTCATTGTATTGAGCATCTTTTTTGTAAAATCATATCCTAGGTTCTGTTTGTGTGACATTTTCTTCAAAAATATTAAAATTAAATGATGGGTTTATATCTGTATAAATATCGGAGAAATTTGATTTACTGACTATCCCATTGAAGTTTTTAGCATTCTCGAAATATCCTGAAGATGGCACTATTTGATATGGTATATCATAGTGCGCGCATAATAGTAATGATAGGTTAGATAAGGCTGTTAACTGCTCCTTTGTGTATACATCCCAGTAAAAATACCCTCTCCACCCTCTAAGATGAGGTTCGCCTCTATAAACATCATTAATCCAGTTGCTATAGGTACCCATGATAGTATTCCTATTTAGCCAGCCTAGATTCTCAATAGCGATCTTAATTTGTTTTTTGTCTATGGAAGCATCACCAAATGTTTTGGTCATGTAATCGGGCTCTATTAGCTTATAAACCTTACCCGTCTTTGTGATACAGAAATGGGGAATATCTTCATATTTACCATTTCTTCTATATTTGAGCATTTTAATAAAATCATCAAATCTTCTTTTAGTGTCATATAGAAGGATCTGTGTTTTCTTATATTTTCTTTTTTTGTAATTTAATTCGTTAAGATTAAAAACTTCTGCGTCTAGAATTTCTAACATTTCTCTGGAATGTTTTATTTCCGATTATTGGTTCTTCGGGTTCAGGCTCAATAATACCATCTTCCCAATATAAATCATCTGGTGTTTCGCTTGGTGTTGGCGTCGGTTCCAGAGTCTCTGTAGGGGTTTCGGTTGCCGTTGGTGTCGGTGTTTCCGTAAAAGTATGTGTTGGGGTTGGTGTCTCCGTAACTGTGAATGTTGGTGTCGCAGTTGGGGTTGGACTAGGTGTTGGTGTTGGTACTATTTCATGAATGTACAATGGTGTTTCTGTAGCGGAAGGTGTCGTTATGATTTTTTTTTTAAATCATCATCCTCTTCTTGGATATGATCTCTCCAGAAACTATCATTGTTTATTTCTTGAAACTCTTCATCTACAGGTATTGAATCGTCTATATTATATTTCGGAGCCTCTTCTGGGATAGGTATCGGTTCCGGTATAAATTCTTCAAAATCACCAGAGTCTTGTACACTTTCTTCAGAGACAGAATTGTTGAAATTTAATTCCTCTTCTTCTTGAGATGGAGTGTATTCTTCAGGTGCTACTTCATGAACTTGCATTTCATCATCAACATAAAAGTTTCTTTCGATAGGCTCTTCTTCATCTACCATATCGAATTTTCTTTCCCATTCATCCATAAACATTTCTCTAACTTCTTCATCAGATAATGCTGGTGTAATTGGTTCAGTGTTAACCGGTAATTCATCATCACCAATTAATTCTTGGTTTGTTACACCGCCCCAATCCATATCGTACAAACCTAATTCTTCATCGTTTTTTACCATTTCAGCAAGAAGTTCCGCTTGTTTCTCTTTACTTGGATATTCCTTCACTTCATCCTGTTCGTCTGAAGCAATTGTAGCTTTTTCCATCTTTTCCATGTATCTCTTTGCGGCCTCTTTCAAAACTTCATTAGGCTCCGGTGGATTAGACAAGTATCTTTCAAGTATCTCTAAATCTCTTTCTGTTAGTTTAAGCCTTAAAGCTTCATCAACCGAATCAGCATTAACAACATTATTTTGTATCTTCTCATCTGCAGTTTCACTTATACTTTCTTTTAATCTGTCTTCTTCGGTGAATTTAACTAACATATGTAAAAAAGATAGAGATATTATCGGTAACATACCGCCAGAAAAAAGTGCTAGAAATCTTTTGTGCCCAACAAAATCTGTTGGCTCAACACCCATGAATTCTAATAAAGGCGCAACAAGATCTACCCAGTCTTTAAAAGATTGTGAATTGATGTCAATAAATGAATAAGCAAAAAATATGTTACCAATAAATTGAACCAGTGTAACAATAGCGAATGGGAAATATACCTTTTTACCCATGTCTGCTGATATTGCAGCTAATGCAGACAACGCAGCAATTTCAATACCTATTGAAAGATATACGGCCCAGCTAACTGGATTTGATATACCATACCATTTTGTAACGTGTGATATCGACACAATCGCCACAGTAATGATCGGCACTAAAAACGCCGCAATGATTAGCGTTTTATAATTTTTATTTATCCAATGTTTCATTTTAAAATTTCGCAAGCTCTTTTTCTAATTCTACAACTTCTTGGTCAATTTTTGTTTGACGTTGAACATCTAGAATTTTTCGGTCTGTCGCTTGGATCATTCTTTTTTCAGATTTCAGACCTTCGATTTGTAAAACAATGTTTAATTCTTTTTTTGTATAAGTAGAATCTTTTATTGTTTTAATCTCGTTTTTAATTTTTGTTATTTCTCTACTATCACTACATCCTTTAAAAAAGGTTAATAGAGCAATAGCAAGTACAATAACAGTAAAATTATTTTCTACAAACTTTTTCATGTATTATAAATATTTTAAGAGTGAAAAGCTCTCGTTTCTGAGCTTCTTTATTGCTTTATCCTTTAATTGTCTAATTCTCTCTTTAGTACAACCAAACTCTTCACCAAGGTCGTCTAGATTCTTTTCTGTACCGGTTAATCCAAAATAACCTTCAATGATGGCGCTTTCTCTTTCATCTAAAAAGGACATCATGTATTTGATTCTGTGTTTTAAATCTTCACCACTATTAGCTAAATCTTCAGGAGACACAGCATTTGGATTTGCAATAATCTCAAGAAGAGTATCACCTTCTTCATTTATTTCTCTAAATAAGTCAATAGTTGTTGGTATACCGGTTAAAGGGATTTCACTATACTCAACATAAAAACTATCTTCTTGCGAAGCTTCTGCTTTTTTTAATTTCTGTGCTTCTTGTATAACATTAGAAGGGACCCTAATCGTTCTTGCATATTCATTTAATGCATATAAAATTTGTTGTTTGATCCACCACACCGCATAAGAAATAAATTTGAAGCCAGATGAAATGTCATAGCGTTCAATTGCTTTTATCAAACCTATATTTCCTTCTGAAATTAAATCAGAAACATCAAGTCCTTGGTTTTGATATCCCTTGGCGATTGATATAACAAATCTGAGATTTCCTTTAACAACTTCATCAATTAGTTTTTGACGCTCAGGTTTTGTTAAGTTGCTATCTTTTAATTGTAAAAAGATTTCGTTTTCTCTTTCATGAGAAATAACTGGAATTTTTTTGAGATCCTTGATGTAGTAATTGATCTCTTCGGTTTTGATGATTGGGGCAGTCTTCTTCATTTTGTAAAAGGTTTGTTAAGCTAAAATACGGAAAAAAAACCTATTTACCAAATTCGTCAAGAAATTTTTTTTCATCTTCCGTTAAACTATCCATCCCAAAATCTTGAATCTTTTCTAGAATCTCGTCCAGGTCAAATTTTTTGTCTAACTTTCTTATTGTAATCTTAAACGCATCGTGTGAGACTTCCTGTGGTTTAAACATAAATTCTCTAAGGGCTTCCGGTATTTCAGCCCAAATTAAATCATTTTTTTCAAAAATAAAATAGAATTTGATCTGTTCAATATCCAAAGTTTTTTTAAGATCTTTTATTAAAGTTTCTTTATCTTTTTCTGTATCAAAAATTATAATACAATTACCTAGACTTTCTATTACGTATTTAATGCCCGCCTCTGTAACCTGGTTAAAATGTTCCATACAGAAGAATTCTAAGTCTTCATGGTCTTCAAATGATCCGTAAATGAAAAGGATGTATGATTTCATATAAAGATAAGCATCAAAAAAGAAATAAAACTATTTCTTTTTCTTTAGATTTATTTTCCAATATACACCACCACCGATATATGGTTGGAATTCGCCACTTAATCCGTTTACAACCGTATTGTTAACGCCAGTCGACACCTTGTATAATCTATCGCTTTTATCTTTTAAAATCAACCCTAAACCCATAAGCCTAACCACATTTGGTTTGTCAAAATTGGCATCAAACCCAAAGAATAGTTGTGTTTTCTTTGGTTCTGGGGTGTAAATTGTATCTTTAACTACTTTTTGTTTAACTTTTGCATCAAAAGATCTAGACAAAACTTTATTTTGACTGATTGTTTCATTTAATGCTATGGTACCCAATCCATTAGGTAGTGTTAAGGTTTCTTTAACCTCATTTTTTACGTAAAAATCCTTAAGGATTGCTGCGGTATCTACAGGTGTTAGAACTGTGTCGTGAACAACAACTTGAACTTCATATGGTACTGGTACTTCAACCTCTACTTCTGTTTCGTAAGGAATAGTATCATGTACTGCATATGGTATAGAGTCTGTCTGTACCGTTTTGATAACCCTATTGGGCATAAACCCTCCAGGATTTATGAATTCCAGGAGGGCTAATAATATTAGTAATACTATTACTATGTGTCTAATATCAAAAATTTTCTTCATTTTATTTTAACAATAGCATTGATGTGGCTATAACCCCAACAAAAGATCCTACTTTATATAAAAAGGTCTTTCTTCTTTGTCCTTTAAGTTCTTTTAATAAACTTTCTGATTTTTGTCTTTCTAAATTAAATTGCTCATCTTTTTTACTAATGATCAATTCTAGGTTAGAGATTTTTTGGTCTTTAAGTGTGTCTTTTTCTTTGAAAAGTTTGATCTGATCGTCTTTTAGACCAATAACTTTATTCAAATCTATAACCTCAGCTTTTGCACCGTCCCCACTAATAAGATCTTTAATAACCAATTTAGCAACTGGTACTTTTAACGGTACTATTGTATCAATTTTTGTTATTGTAACGGTCTGTGAAAAACTTTTCGAGGTCAGAAAAATTATAGTTGTTAACAGAATCAATTTTTTCATCGGTTTGCTTTTTAATAATAGTTATGTTTTTAGTAACGCTATTGATGTCGCCATCAATATTATCGATTTCCTTATCGATAGTTAAAATTTGCTGAGTTAGAGCCGTATTGACATCTTGTATAGAATCAATTTCATTTTGGATTGAATCTATTTTAGCATTGTAGCCAGCAACGTCGGTTTTGATACCATGTCCCTGAAAAATGCTATAAGCTGCCAAACAAGCTATAATACCTAGTAAAATGTTTTGCTTGTTTATTTTCATAAAAATCCTTTTTCATATAAATACAAAGAGGTCGCAAAAGCGACCTCAAAGTAAGACCTTGTGATTAGTTTATTTAATATTTTGTTCCGCAGTGTGGACAGAACTTATGATTATCTTTTTTACGTTTTGCACCACACTCTGTGCAATAAACGGCTAAATCCTCAGCAACTAATGGTTTAGTAGACTGTGGCTTTAATTTCCACCAATTTGTATGGAATGGGGAGGTGTAAAATGACGAATTATCATATGTAAATGATTGATCCGAATTTGACCCTTTTTCCACCCTTCCTGTTTCAAGACTTCTTAAAGGACTTGTTGAATTACTTTTAAGAAGCGTGTTTGAAGTGCTAAAAGTTGAGGTGCTGGATGTTCCACTTGTTAATGAAGTGTTAGTATAATATGCATTTGTTCCTGGAGGATTAAAATTACTCACTCCTAACGTATTATGTGTTGTGTAAGTAAATGGATTATTTGTTGTTGAGCTCCAATTCCAATTTGGATTGTTAATTGTTAAAGTACTACCTGTCCCATATGTTCCATAAATTGGTGTTGTTTCGTTATAAAATTTAACGGTAACATCACCATTTTCTGCAATAGCTCTTTGTACTTCCTCATTATTCCCATTTACAGTATAAGTTTCAAACAAAAACTTTTTGGCTTCATTCAAATATCTTTCTAGGAACACTCTTTCGCCTGGACGAAGAATAATACCAGATCCTATTGAATTACCATTCAATTCGATTTTTGCTAAAACTTTATTTTGTGTGGGATTGTAAAGTTCGATTTCGAACTCGTCACCGTTGTTAAGATATACGGTGTCTACGTGCTGTTTTAATCTTTGTTTACCTTTGGTAATGAAAGATTGTGGTACAGCAAGACCAGTGTTAACTGAAATTCTTCTGTTCATTTTCCTTATATTTTTTTGTATTTGAACCCGAATTCGTTGGTATCGATTCCAACTCAAATGTCACAAGGACACTTCCGATTCAACCACAAGGTCTAATAATAAGTATAATGAAAAAATAAAAAAAAGGGAAGTTAAAAACTTCCCCCTTTAAACACTAACCACTAATTTATTTTTTCTTTTTGACTATTTCGTCAATAATACCATAAGCCAATGCGTCTTCAGCAGATAACCATAAATCTCTTGATGCGTCTTGCATTACTTGTTTTGCGTCTTTACCACAATATCCTCCTAACAAATCAAAAAGTAAGTTATTAAGTTTTTCCCACTCAAGCATATCGATTTTAGCATCTTGGATATTTCCGTGAAATCCTCCGCTGGACTGGTGCAGCATTGTACGTGAAAATCTAAGTGACCCTCTTTTACCTTTTGTACCAGCACCTAAAAGGATTGATCCCATAGATGCAGCCATTCCAGTGTTAATTGTTCTGATATCTGAATTAATATATTCCATAACATCAACCATTGATAAACCAGATTTAACAGATCCACCTGGACTGTCGATGTGCATTGTAATATCGTTATTGTCTAAGCTATCCAAAAACATTAACTGTGCTTGAACAATTGTTGACATATGATCATTCACTTCACCCGCAACCCAAATGATTCTTTCCATCATAAGTCTACTGAATACATCCATCACAGTAACATTAAGGGATCTCTCCTCAAGAATATATGGTGTCAAACTATTTTCAATGTTTTTGTTAAAACGATGTAAATCTAATGAACCAATACCTCTGTCTTTCGCATAAAGACTAAAATCTTTTGTAATCATAATTCTTTGTTGTTTAATACAAATATAAATAAAATTTGTGGTATTAAGAAATTTTTGTTGTTACATAATCAATAGACGAGACATTCTCTTCTTTTTTGATCATAATCAAATTGTCAGACCAGTTTCTGATCAATGGATTGTGTGATATTACAAAAATATGCTCGAAATAGTTTTTGATTTTCTTAAAGAATTCACCAACCATCTCCAAGTTCTCATCAGCTATTTTACCAAACACTTCGTCCATAACAACAATATTTGGTTTTGGTAATGATGATACTTTTGTAAGTACACTTCTTAATGCTAAAGAAGATATTGTTCTTTCATACCCAGAACCGGCATTTAATGGTTTAACAACTCTAGTTTCAGAATCAATCATAATAAACTCTAATTCGTTCTTATCGTTTATATTTAATTCTAAAACAAAGTAGCAACTGTCAGAAAGTAATCTACTCAATTCTTGATTAATGAGTGGTATCATATTTTTCAAAATTGTTTTTGAAATACCATTTTTACCATAGGTCATCAAATAAACCTTAAATACACCTTGAAGTTCTTCCTCCGCTTTTATCTTTGTTATCAATTCGTTGTAGGTTTTAATTTTTTCCTCCATCGTTGTGATATTGATTTTGTTTCTTTCAATTGTTGAATTTGAAACGCGGATATCAGCATTTACAGTTTCCAATCTAGTTCTTAACGAAAGAAGTTCGGCATCTATTTTTTGATTCTCATCAAGCTTCTTTTTATTATTCTCGTAATTATCTAGCTTAGTTTGTTTAACATTAATCTCCAAATCTTTTTGATCTACTTCAAGCTCGTATCTTGCTTTGCGCAGTTTGTTTCTTTCGTAGTTATCAAACTCAGATTTAAGAGAATCGAAACCACCTGATTGCACTTTCAATTCATCAAGTTCTTTTTCGGTTGAATCAATTTGAGAGCTAATTTCTTCAATCTCTTTCTTTAGGTTTTCAATCTCGTATGTATGGTCAACTTCATCTAAAGCTCGCTTACATGTTGGACATATCTTTCCCTCTTCAAGTTGTTTTATTAACTTTTCCTTTTCTCCTTTGGTATGCTTATATGCAACAATAAGTGAGTACACCTCACCCATTTTCTCTTTTAGGTCTTTGTGCTCATCTTCACTGTAATATTTGGAAGGTTCTTTCACATCTACAGCTTCTGCGTTTCTTTTGCTTGCTGCTTTTTGTGTGTTTAATTCTTCAATCTCTCGTTGAAGTGCAACAGGATTTGTTTTAATTAGTTCCTGGTCAATATCATTTGATCTCAAGCCAAGAATATAATCTCTTCTATCTTCTAATTCTTTTAACTTATTACCATAGTCGGTCAAAAGATTAGTATGTTCAAATATTTGATCTTTAGAGTTTTCAATACTTTCGTTACTAGCTTCAATATCAACTTCTAATTGTGCAATATTATGAGTATTGCTAATTAATTTTCTAGACCAATCATTATAGATTTCTTTACAAATCTCTTCCTTTTGCTTTAGATTTTCTAAACCCAAAAACTTAGTTAAGATTTGACCTCTCGCTGTTGGCTTAGATTCGATCAATTCTTCTAGATTATAACCAGTAGTTAAAATTGTAGAAAGAAAATCTTCTTGGGTTCCGATCGCTGATTCAATAAACGTCTCAGTTTCCCTTCTCTGTTCTCCTGTTAAATTCTCAAGCTCACCATCTTCCTTTTCTTTATAGAATTCTAATTCGCTTTTTACAGAGTATTCGCCGGATCTACCTTTCTTTCTGGTTAATGTTCTGGAGATAACATAATTTTCTCCATCAATTGTTATATGCCCCTTTACAACAACTTCATCGTCGTCGGTAAATTTATTGAAAACCTCGCCGTTTGTTTTTGTTTTAGTTGTTGTATTAAAGAATAAAAACATTAATAGATCAACACTAGATGTTGACTTACCACCAAAGTTTCTAGGATTTGATTCGATAACGCTGATACCATTCAATTCGGTAAAATCAATACTGTTGTTCTTTCCAAAAGAAAGAAAGTTTGAAAACTCAACTTTCTTAATGAACCATTTATTGTATCTTACTTTATTCTCATTGATTTTATCAATTTGAGAATTAACACGATTGTCTAATCTATCTAACAGCTCCCACTTAACATTAACCTTATTCTCAGTTAGAAAATCTTTCATTAATGTTTTTTGATACTGATGGTCTAGTATACTATCAGTAACCTCTAGAGTCTTCAGCTTTGTGTTTTGCTTTTGACTTAGAGTTTTTGTAACAACTTGCACATGTGTTGTATTGTACTTGTTTTGGAAGTACGTTTTAACACGTTTAATTCTCTCTGGGGTAAAGTTCTCAGCAACGTCTTCCCACTCAACTTTAATAAAAGGATTCATATCTGTTAAAGATAATGTTTTTGATTTAAAATTAAAAATTTTTTCTTACTTAATTCTGCTTTCTTCGAAAAATTCTACAATACCATTAATTGCCCATACAATTCCACAGGTAAACATTCCATCGAAGAAAACACCAAATAACCAATTAACTTCTAAAAATCTTGAAGTTAAGCTACCGAGAAGTATTGACATAAAAAAGCCAACCCATGTAGATGTACACATCATGCAACTAATTAGATCACCAAAGAATTTAGATTTCTTTTTAATCCAAGCTCGTTGGTTTTCAAAAATTGATCCGTAAACTAGAATAGTGGTCATACCGTAACCCATAAATGCCCACAAGATTAAAACTGATACCATAATTTAAATTTTATTCGTCATATAGATTATTCAAGTCGCTACCCTTTAGATATTTCGCTTTATTCATTTTTTCTAAAGCAGTTGTTATCTTGGCTAGCTCGTCTTTTAATTTATCATTTTCCAGCTTTAAAGCTTTAACCTCATCATCATTAACAACTACCTTTTCAATAGGTACTTCTTTAATTACTTCTTTGATGATTACTTGTTTTTCGCCTTTAACTTGTACCGGAACTTCTTTGATAACCTCAACAATTTTCTCAACAGGAACCTCTTTAACCACTTCAACTGTTTTTATAACTTCAACAATCTTTTCAACAGGAACTTCCTTGATCACTTCTTTGATCACCTCTACTTCTTTTCCTTTTGCTGTTGTTGGTGTTTCACCATATTTTTCTATGGTAAATCCTCTTTGAAATATCTTTTTGGCTGTTCCTTCGATGTCTGTAATATTGTTAAGTTCGCAGTACCTTACAAATTCATCATCCAGCGTTAACGAGTTCTTCTTTTTCATCTTGAATATCGTTTATATCTGAAATGGTAAAATGCATGTATGGTTGATTGTTTGGTAAATCAAAGAAATCATATTTTTTTGTTACCATATCAAATATCCCATAACCATGATGTTTAACTGTTTCACCAAAGTTTTGTTGAATAAGAGAACCGATCATAATAGCTAATCCACCACCAGGTAGTTTAAATGTTTGTCTTTTATGTATATCACCGCATAAAAGTAAATCTAAGCCAACAAAGTTTAATCGATCATACCCATCTTCAAATTTAAAGCCGAGATCTGTAGACATACCTTGTATTGCTCCGTGAAACAAACCAATTTTATAACGACCGTCTGCTTTAAAATCTGGTCTTTCATTGTGTTGGTACAATGAATATACAACCCAGTCAACATTTTCATCTTCATACACACCTTTGTCTTTTAGATAAACAATATTTTTATTGTCTATTAATTCTACAACTGGTGTTATACTATCTAATCGCTGCATATTATTTTCTAAGAAATCGTGGTTTCCCGGAATAATAACAACCTTACCATAACCAGAAAGTTTATTTAAAAACCAACTGGTTAACATTAGTTGTTCGTTTGAAATATTGATTTTCTGATGTGCAATATCGCCAGCAATAACAATACGAATCTCATCCCATTTAACACCTTCAGATGTCCATTGTGCACTATGTTCTCTAATTTCTTCAATTAGCTTTTCAAATTGCTCTTTATACAAATCATGTAATTGAATTGTTCTGATGTGTAAATCTGCAATGTGTACAATTTTTTTAATCATTTTATTTTGAGTTTAACATGTCGATAATCTCTTTTCTCATGTCTGCACATTTGAAAACTTTGTAATTGTCATTACCTTCAAAAAACCAAACGAAATATAGATCACCTATCTTTAAGTTTGTGTTCTTTTCGATAATATATTTGTATAGACTTGTTTGAAGGCTATATGTGTTATATTCACATTCATCTAAATGTGAGATTGGTCTTTTAAATCTATTTCCATAATCACTCTTCATGTTTATGGCTTTGTTTGTTTTCCAGTCCCAGATTTGAATCTGATTGCTTTTCTTGTTCCAGAATAGCTGGTCTACCATTCCACATATACCTAATTCAGCATCGCCAATTACAAATTCGCTTTTTAAAGGTATTAAATTTGCTTTACTATCGTTATAGAATCTATCAAATAGTTTTACACATTTGTCATATGCTGGTTTAACAATGTCTTCACCAAATCTATTAACAGCTGGTGATGAATCGTATGGGAAAATTTTATTATTCCAATGGTTTTCTGCATAATCATGCACTGCGCTTCCTTTGATGGTGCTATAATCTCTTTTGTGGTCCCATTCAGCTAATACCTCTTCTTTTACTAGGCCATGTTTATTTGCATATCTTTCAGCTTGACCATCGCTGTCAAATTTGTTTTTGAACTTTCCAATAAAAGTGGTCGCAGATGTCAATAATTGATCTTCAATATAATAGTGATGTGGCTCATCATGATACTTGATGTGATCAAACTTGTTTAATTCTAATAGTAAATCCATATTAATCTAATTGTAGTTTTTCTAAATTTTCGAAATCGCCTTTTAAATCAGCGATATCTTTGTCTATAGGCATTTTAACGACCCATACTTTACCAAATAACTTGCCCGTGTTTAATTTATGATAAAGTCTTTGTGCATCTTCCCATGCATCCCCATCCAACACAATAACAATTTCTTTTGCATTTGCATAAAGTTTAGAGTAAAGAAATTCACCCATAACCTTACCTAGCATAGCAATTGAATTATCAACAAATATACTATCAAACGCGCCTTCAACCAGATAAATTGTTCTATTCCAATCTATTAGGTGTTCATTGAAGATTATTATTTCTTTCTGAACATCAGGATTCTTATATTTCATCTTGGTCTTAGTTAAGTAAGACCTGGCAACAAAATAATTAAGTTTTCTATTCGCATCATAAGAGGGGATAATAATTCTGTTTGCAAATAAACCTTCATAAGCAAACCCAATATTATGTTTTTTAACCATATCATCCGTTATATTTCTACTTTTGATATAGTTGTATGCTTGCCTGTAATGATGTGTTAGTTTTAGCCCCATGCTCGCTCCTGAAAATGAAATAAATTCATTTGGAAGATTAGCTATTTTAGTGATTTTCTGTGGTTGCTCCACGTCTTCCGGACGCATTAACTCATAAAACTGAAGTTGCTTTTTTGTCCCATATTTTTTTATGAGCTTATAAAGATTTCCGTGAGTTTCGTGAGTTTCACCACAAGACCAGCACTTGTAAACCCCCATTCTATAGTTGATTTCCAAGTTACCTTTACCGTCTCCTTCATCTAAACCCTTAATCTCATACGAACAAACAGGACAATCAAAGGATATTTGACCCTTATAGTCATTGTGCATCTTGTAATTTCCAAGAATGTCCTCTAAAAGTTCAACAATTTGATCGAAATCGGTATCAGTTGCGGTCATATTTTAAATATAAGTAAAAAAAACCGTAAAAAAAAATCCCCAGAGACACCACCCTCTGGGGAACCAACCAAAATGTAAATAAATTTACATTCCCGCCTACATTATTAAATATAACACAAATAAAGTTCTTTATCAAACATTAGTTGCCATTTTTTCTTTAGTCTTCTTTTCTTTGATAATTCCAACAGGATAATAAGTAATTTGATCAATAGTAATTGAGTTTATTTTATATCCAGTGTTTGGGTTTGTAACATTAATTCTTTTACTAATACTAGTATCATAGATAACATTTTCAAGTACCACTTTGCCGTCGACCATTCTTTTAATTGTTTTTTCCATTTTTTTAATCGTTTTCTTTTATCATGTTTATATATCCTATAACAGCCGTTGCGGCGTCAGCCATATCATAGTTCTCTTTCTTTAAATTACCTGTTTTACCATATAACCATTTTACCTCTGTACATACTGCATTAACGTGTTCCCAGATAACGTGTTTTTTATCAATGTCTTTTGGATATCCACCGAATAATACGTTCTTACCTTTACCGTTGTCACCAACTAAATCTGGAAATGCAAACTTTCTAGCGTTGTATGTTGAAATAAATGTTGGTACAATCTCTAATACATCATATACTGCTTTGCAGATCATAGTATTATAGCGAAGTAACGTACCTACTGTGTAGATGTTATTGGAATTTAATAATGGCTCTTCAATAATAACTTTTACAATACCTAGATTCTTATATGCTTCTAGATGTTTTTTAAAAGCGTCTGCCTTTTTTATTAATTCTTCTAATTTATCTTCTGGTTGTGGTTTTATCTTGGGGGAAAAATGTGTTAATTCCAATAACTTTTTTCCGGTTAGGTCAAATAAAGCCCAGCCAATTGTCTTGGTTGAAATATCTAAACCAAGAATCTTCGATTTGTTTTTGAATTTAAGGTCCATAAAACAAATAATAAGAAAAAATAAATCTATAGTAAAGTCTTAGAAATCAATTCTAACTGAAAATACCTGATTACCTGTTCTTTCTAACGGTTTAGCTAATTTAGCTGTAACTAAAGGTTCTTTATTTTCATTTAATAATGCTACCTCTGTTATTCTTTTTGGTTGTCCAGTAACATATGTTGGGTTCTGGCTTGTTAAGAATTGTGTTCCGGGTAAATTAACCATGAAATTTAAAACCTCTACGTCAGTTGCTCTTGTTAATTGAACAGCACCTGGAAAGGGTTGTGAATCCCCAAATTGTGGTAATGTTGGTTGATCAATATTTGGTAATGGTCCAAGATAAGTTTCAATATCATATGTTGATGCTGAATCGTACATATCTCCTGTTATCACAAATTGATATCCGCACATGTTTGTTTTGGATATTAAGTTACCAACAGTATGGCCAGATATTTGAGATGTTAAATCAATTATTTTCCAAGCGTCTGAGGACGGTTGATTTCCTGTTTGTACAACCTGAACCAAAGCATAAAATTTATTTGCTGTGAATCCAGTAAAATATGATGAATTGCTTAAGTATTTAAAATCTCCTGTTTCAAATCTAAATCCTATATTTGAATTTGTTGTACCTGTAATTTTACCATAATAGTTACAGTGCATACCGTTTTTATAGGTGTCGCCAGTGTATTGGAACATGTATGTAACCCAAGCAGTTTCTCCTGTAAGAACTACTGGATCTAAATCATAGAATGTTGGTAAATCTAATGGTACTGTGTTAAATCTAGGGGCTGGTAATGTATATTTTCTATTTGTTTTATATTCTAATACAGCCACCAATTCTTGGTCATCAAATACAATAATTTTTTTATCGACAAATACTTTACCAACACGAATACCTTGTTCGTCTAATAAAAATCTAAACTTAAGATTGTTTGTGTTTGGTTTAGTATTTTTTGCTGATGAAACATAATAATCAGTTGTATCCATCACAAATTTTGCGCCGATTGTTGTTCCTGTATTTCTATGATAAAAAATAAAAGGAATATAAACTTCAAAATGATTAACGTCAGAAACTAAATCATCTGGATCGTATGTATAATATTCTTCATCCGTTTCGCTTCCAATGTAATCATCATATTTAAAAAATCTTTCTGGATCATTAACAATGTCTCCTAATTCTGAATAGTGAATAACAGCAATACATCTTTGATCTTCTGGTTTAACATCAATTTTTTCACCGAATGAATTTGTATATGATGTTGGATTTGAAATTGTTCCGCCAGTTAAATTTGTAAATGTTTGGCCTGTAGATGTATATCCCAAATACTCTTTTAGAGATGCAAATTGAGTTCCAGTATAACCACTTAATGCCTCATCAGACGCGTCTAAACCAGCTGGCTTTTGTGTCCATATTGTTTCTAGTGTCCATGGATCGTGTTGCGCTAGATTGTCAACTGGTAATGGTGAACAGACACTTGACCCTGCTGGAGATTCTGGATACTCTAAGCTACACCTGTTGCAAACAACTCTAGTAACACTTGATGGCGATGCTCCGGCTAAATTTGGCGTTCTTCTATCTAAAACTAATTTAGTATCTCCGGTAATTGTTTGGACGCCATTTATCAATGTCGTTCCGGTATTAATGATAATATCTGTAATTTTATAGACTAAGCTTTGAGTTCCACCGCTTATTACATTGTTAGACTGTTTAAATTCATTATCAAATACCAATGTAATATACTCACATTCTCTAAAATCTTGTGCAGTTTTACCTGTAACGCCTAAAGATAATTCAGTTGTACCTGTAACTGGTACTGGTACCCCATCAATGACTGTAGTACTAATTGTTGTCGTTGAAATTTCTTTTGATACGCATTCAACTGTTGTGCCAGTACAAGGACTAGCGTTATATGGTCTATAGTTTGTAACAAATCCAGCTGGACCCATTGCATTTTTTAATGTGGTTGTTATTGATTGTTCAACAGCGTTACCATAGTTAATTGTATCTGTACCTGTTAATAGATAGGGATACTTTACATGCTGATCTCCATCCATAGGCGCCAATACTCTTTGTCTTGGTGTTGTGCCTGCTCCAGTAAATCCACTGAAAGTATAATCAAACTCAGAATCACCGACCTGAAAATATTTTATAACAAAATTACCTTCAGCGATAGATTTTCTACCCTTTCTGGTTATTCTTGCTGATAAGAATTCTGAATTACTACTATCTAAAAAGCTCATATGTTAAAAGTATATGTTTTTATTTACATCGGTCCACCTCCGCCACCACATGATTGTGATCCTACGTCTGTTACATTACCCATTGAATCAATTTCAATCCAACTAAATTGACCATCATTGTATGTATTTCCGTATTGTGTTGTTTTTATTGCGTAAACATAACCTGATCCAGGCCCAACAAATGGGTCGCCAGCAGAATCGTATACAGGATTATTAAGCATTCCTGAAATAGTTGATGATGTTGATTTTATTACCCCCGACATTATATAACCTGGGCTACTACAATATGTGCTACCAGTTAAACTTACATCAACCGGAGAAGCAATATAAAATTCATTAAGCAATGTTGGTGTTAATGTTGGTGTTGGCGTTGCAGTATATTCTTGACAATCGCGAACATCTAGATTCATTTGACCGGAACCTCCAGTTCCTCCTCCTTGATTACAATCTATTTGTTGTACATATAGCTGATATGTGCCTGGTGTTGTTAATGTATATCCTGTTGGTGAGAATGTTGGTGTGTTACTATTAACTTGTGTTAATGTAAATTGTTGAATATCAACCCCTGTACTTGTTCTTAAATATGCATATGCGTATCTTGTTCCTGTACCACTGTAGAAGTAACCTTGTGGTTCAACTGTTACTTTGTATCCGCTTGCCAACGTAAATGTTGATAAATCTGAACCACTACAAGTACCTGTTGTTGTTAAATCACCGCTTAAACAAGTTGTTGGTGTTACTGTAGGTGTAATTGTTGGATTGATAGTTGGTGTAGTGGTTGTGGTAGGTGTAATTGTTGGGTTAATAGTTGGTGTTGTTGTTGGCGTGATCGTTGGATTAACAGTAGTAGAAGTTGTTGTTGGTGTTGGTGTCGCTCCTGGTATACCTGTAATAGAAATACATTGTGATGTTCCTGAACAATCACCTCCATCAACTTTAACAAATAAACTAACCACGTTATCGGGTATTCCTGTTAATGTTTTTGGAAAACTAGTTACAGCTTGTGATGTCGCTAAGCTTGTACAGCCGCTTCCACAAGATGCACCTGTACATCCTGATATTGAAACGGTTTGTCCTGTAATTCCGTTTCCTACTGTTCCTAAATTTACCGAAGCGTTAAATGCCATATGTTATAAATATTATTTCTTTTATTTTATTAATTCGGTACTTCAAACTGGCTACATGTTATTTGTGTACCTGTGCATGGGCCAACTTGTGCGTAACATGGTGAAAATTCACTATCTTTACAATAATATGTGGTTTGTACACAATTAGATTGACAATCTTGTAATGTGGTATATAAACCACTTCCGTCATATACTGCTTCACATACACCATTATTACAATTATATGTTACCGCTGAAGATGTTGGTGTTATGGTTGGGGATGGGGTTGGGTCTGCGCATACACTATAATTTGGTGTTATTGACGCATAACTATCGATTGTGATTGTCTCAGCTTGACAATAGCTTTCTTGACCACCACAATCAACATATCCTGTTGTTGTTATATCAACGTAATTTGATAGGTTACCTGCGGTTATTGTTATAGAATAAGTTTCAGGGGTTGTCCCTCCGTAACAATAGTTTCTTGTTGCGTTTACCATAACTTCTACACTAACCCCAGCAATTGCACTTAAGGTTGCGGTAACCCTTGTTATTGTGTTATTATAAGGCCCCTGACCTAAACAATTTATTTGTTCATTGCTAATTGACTCACTAATTGTTATACAACCACTACCTCCAGATGTTGTTACTGTTGGTGTTCCAGTTACTGTTGGTGTAATTGTAGGTGTAGATGTTGTTGTCGGTGTACCTGTACTAGTCGGTGTTACTCCTTGAGTACTTGTTGGTGTTGGTGTACTTGTTGGTGTTGGTGTTACCCCAGCAGTACTTGTTGGCGTTGCTGTATTAGTTGATGTACTTGTTGGTGTTCCTGTTGGTGAGGGTGTTATCACTTGATCACTTATTGCTGATCCTCCACTAAATCTACAATCAATATAGTTCGATGTACCCCCAGTAAATAAACAACAATTTATACAATTATCATAAACCTCTTCGTGATTTGTGAAAACATTTTCAATCACATAGCCTCCGGTTACGGTGTCTAAAATTTTAAACCAGTATTGAGTACTGTACGATGCCCCGCTAAAAATAATAGGATTTGTGTTGTAATATGATCCATCAGAACTTGCTTGATAAGTTGTAGTAGAATTTGGATAATATGTATACCCAGTTGTGACCACGGATTCATTACCTGCGGTTGGCCCAGTTTTATATAATAACTTAAATGGGTTTGGTGAAACAATACCTTTTAATTTTAGATTTAATCCCATACTACATAAATACAACTCTTATAAAATATAAATAAAAAACCCCTTGTTTTGAAGGGGTTTTAAAATATTATTTAATTTAAAATTAGTTGGCACATGGTACAAAACATTCACTACCAGATACTGTGGTACAAATACAGTTATCTGTTGACCATAAGTATGGGTCGCAAGTAACTTCCATACTGTATTGAACACAAACCGGAGATTGGTATGAACCTCCTTGCATAACGCATATGTAGGCGGTATATGTTCCATTTCCATTATCCATACTTTGTAAATTTTGGATTAGAGTCGTTGTAACCACACCTTCCATGTCTCTATATCTAACATATAGATCATTTGGTATTGTTGAATAAGTCAGACTGTAACAATATCCATACGCTGATGGGGTTACTGTTGGTGTTGGTGTTGATTGTGATGGGAAAGCTACCCATTGTTGAGTATTTGTGCAAACCCCAGTACTAGCAATTGTTCCACCGGTTGTTGAATCAGTAATACCTGTAATTGTATGTCCGGTTAATAACTGTTCTTTGGTTATTCCCGTCGCTAATTCTGTTGTTACGTTAGCGTCAGTTGTTCCCGAAATATTAAAAGGCCCAGCTACATATGTTGCGCCAGAATATTGATTTTGTAATGTGAAAGTAACTATCATTGTTTTTTCTTTTTAATATAAATATTCGTTTATTTGGTTTTATTTGCTTTATATTTTATACTTGTTGACCTCCGCTACCACTACTACAGTTAGTACAATTGTTATAGATTACTGCGTTATTTCCGTCAGCTAAATGAATTGAACTAGTTGAACACTGCGTACCAGTTGAGTAGTCGATTTGGTAACATACATTATTGATTTTCACCACTTTAGTTCCACCTAAGAATGCTGATACTAATACATCTGGTGAAGTCATTGTTAAATATGCGTTGTCACTACATCTGATAACTTGATATGTATAATTTACCGCTTCGTCAACTAAAACTGTTATTCCGCTTGTAACTACACATCCGTTTGCATCTGTTACTTCTAAGCAGAATCCGCCAGAAGTTAGACCTGTAACACTTCTACTTGTATTATCTGAAGTGACGTTAGTATATGTCGCTCTTAATGTGCCGCCACAAGTTGTATATGGCGAAGATTCGTCTTCATATAATCTATATGTCTTAGGCCACACACCACCTGCAGATGAAATTGTCAAGCTACCTCCATTTGGATCAGCGCATGGTGGGTTTACAGGACTACTAATTGAAGCTGATTGTGCTGTAGGTTGAGTTATGATAGCTTCATATGTAGCAACACAACCACTAGAATCTTTTATGTATACAGTATATGTACCCGCAGTTTTATTACTAAATGTTAATGTACCAAGTGTAAATGAATAGTAATCAGATACACCACCTGTTAATGATGCGGTAATTTGGCCACTATTTCCACTTGTTGGGTTAGTTAATGTAATTGAGCCGTTTGATCCTCCGTTACAAGTCACATTAGAAACTGAAATATTAGCATAAGGCGCCGCTTTACTTAAGTTAACAGATTGTGTTGATGATAAACATCCGTTGCTATCTTTTACTCTAAAGGTATATGTTGTAGCAAAGAGACTAGTAAATGAATTACTTAATTGCCATGTTGATCCACCATCTTTAGAGTATTCGTACGAGCCAGTTCCTCCACCAGCCCCAACTGTAACAGCACCATTAGAGCTATTATAACATGTTGGATATGTTGCATTTGTACTGATTGTCACTTGAGTTGGAACACTTATTGAAGTAGAATATGTTTGCTCACATCCTGAACCATCTTTAACAAAAATTGTGTACGATCCGTCACCTAAACTCGAATATGTTTGTGGGAGATTTCCATAAGTTCCTCCGGCATTTAATTTTGATTGATACGTGCCGCCATTTCCTCCTGTACCTGCAGAAACAACTATTGAACCTGTACCACCAAAACAAGATGGATTAGTCACTTGAATCTGCGCATTAGGAGCTGATTTAGATAAGGTTTGTGATACTGTTGCGGTACAATCATTAGCATCTTTTACATACAATGTATATGTACCTGTACCTAAATTGCTAAACGTTGCGCTTGCTTGGTAGTTTGTACCGTCTTTTGAATAAGTTTTTGTTCCTGTTCCACCAGATGCCGAAACAACTATTTCACCATTTGTACCATTCCAACAAGTTGGATTTGTTGCAGAGCTAACACTTATTGTTAATGCAGATGGTTGTGTGATTGTATATGTATAAGACGCCTTACATCCTGTTGCATCTTTAATATATAATGTATATACCCCAGGTGATAATGAGTCAAATAATTTTTGTACCGTATAGTATGTTACATCATTTAATGAAACAGTATACGGCCCATTATTACCACCACTTGCGCCAACAACATTTAATGATCCAGTTCCTCCATTACAAGAAACGTTTGTTTGGTTGACCACCGGTGTTGGTGCGGACTTAGTTATGTCAACCGTTAAACCAGTAGATTGGCATCCACTATTATCTTTTGATTTAACAGTATAAACACCAGAACTTAAGTTAGTGAAAACACCACTACTTTGCCATGTTGCCCCGTTATCTTTAGAATATTGATATGTTCCTACACCCCCAGAAGCACTTAATGTAAATCCACCGTTAGTACTATTCCAACAAGTTGGATACACCAATGAAGATGAACTAACTGTTACTTGAGATGGTTGAGTTATTGTTACTGCATACGTATTTTCACAACCAGCACTATCTTTCACATAAATTGTGTATGAACCTGCTGTTAGTGATGAATATGTTCTTGAGGTTGTAATTACTTGGTAAGTTCCTCCGGCATTTAATTTTGTTGAATATGGTCCGCCTTGACCACCAGCTAAATCAGAAACAACTATTGACCCATCGTTACCTCCATTACAAGTTACATTTGTTTGTGATATTGTTGCAGTAACTTGTGTTCTACTTAATGTTACTGAAGTTGATCCAGTACAATTATTACTATCTTTTGCATAAATTGTATATGTTCCATTAGCTAAATTGCTAAATGTTGTCCCAGTCTGATAGCTTGAACCATCTTTAGAATAGGTATAACCACTTCCAGACCCGCCAGATGCAGATGATACTGTAATTGAACCATCGGTACTACCAACACACGTTGGGTTTGTTCCAGATGCACTAAGTGAGACTACTGCTGGTTGAGTTACTGTTACTACAGCACTACTACCAACTTCACCATAAGAATCTTTGGCATATAAAATATATGAATTAGCAGTTAAGCCGCTAAATACATTTGACGACTGATAAGTTGACCCATCTTTAGAATATGTATAACTTGCAGTTCCGCCAGTGACACCCGATACTGTTATAACACCGTTTGATCCGCCATTACACGTCACATTTGTTGTTACAGATGCTCCAACAGATATTGTAACATTTGTAATAGATATTGTTATTGTTTTGTCATAGGTTAGTCCACCTGCATCTGTTGCTCTAACTCTTATTGAATATGTTGATTGTGTTTCAAAATCAAAAATGGCCGCACTTCTTAATGTGCTTCCTGAAATTGAGAAACTACTATTATCTGGATATGTTGATGTATCTACTAATGCATATGTGAATGTATCACCAGCGTCTGGGTCTGTAGAACTAAATGTACCAACAGTTGTTCCGGTTGGTACGTTTTCTGATATTGATGAAGAACTTAAACTTATATTTGTTGGGGCTTCATTAACATTTGTAACAGAAATTGCAAAAGTTTGATCTACTGTTAATCCGCCCGCATCTGTTGATCTAACTTTGATTGAATAAGAAGATTTAGATTCAAAATTAAATATTGCTGCAGATCTTAGTGATGAACCAACAATGGTAAAGCTGCTATTATCGGGATAATTTACTGTATCTGTTAATGTATAAGTAAACGTATCCCCTGCATCTGGATCTGTTGTTGATAACGTACCAATTGTTGTTCCGGTCGCAGAATTTTCTGCAATTGTGTTTGATGATAATGAAATGCCCGTTGGTGTTTCGTTTACATTCGTAATTGTAATCGTTAATGTTTTATCAAATGTTAATCCACCAGCATCTGTTGATCTAACCCTAATGCTATACGAACTTTTGCTTTCATAATTAAAAACTGCAGCAGATCTAAGTGTTGATCCACTTATGCTAAAGCTACTGTTATCAGGATAGGTTGCAGTATCATATAGCTGATATGTAAATGTATCACCAGCATCTGGATCTGTTGTTGATAACGTACCAATTGTTGTACCAGTAGCAACATTTTCAGCAATTGAAGACGCGCTTAATGAAATATTTGTTGGTGTTTCGTTAACATTTGTTACATTGATTGTTAATGTTCCATCATACGTTAACCCACCTTGGTCAGTAACCCTAATTTTAATTGAATATGAAGATTTGGTTTCATAATTAAAGATAACAGCAGATCTAAGTGTTGATCCACTTATGCTAAAGCTACTATTATCAGGATAATTTATGGTATCTGTAAATGCGTAAGTAAATGTCGATCCAGCATCATAATCTAAACCAGATAGAGTTCCAATAGTTGTTCCTGTTGCAGAGTTTTCTGCAATTGTATTACTGCTTATTGTTAAACCGTAAGGTGCCTCATTAACGTTTGTAATTGGTACTGTTAATACACCATCATATGTTAATCCGCCAGCATCTGTTGTTCTTACTTTAATTGAATATGAATTTTTTGTTTCATAGTCAAAAACCGCAGCTGATTTTAAAACCCCCGCTGTTGTTAATGTAAAACTATTATTATCTGGATAATTTATTGTATCTGTTAATGCATATGTAAATGTATCACCAGAATCAACATCCAAAGCCGTTATTGTACCAACAGTTGTACCTGTTGCTGAATTTTCAGGAATTGAACCACTGAAATTCAAGCCGTATGGTGCTTCATTTACATTGTTTACATAAATTGTAAATGTTTTATCAAAATATAATCCGCCACTATCTGTTGATCTAATTGTTACTGTGTATGAAGTTGCTGCTTCATAATTAAAAGATTCAGATGATCTTAAACTACTACCAGATATATTAAATTTAAACCCATTACCACCTGGTTGAATGCTGTACGTATGTGTATCACCCGGATTTGCATCTGTTGTGCTCAATGTACCGATAATAGTGTTTATAGCACTATTTTCATTTATACTATCATTACTTAATGTAATATCCGTTGGTGTTGAGTTTGTTGGGGTTGGTGTCGCGGTAGATGTTGGTGTCGGCGTTATAATAGTCGCCGAGGTATCAATAATAAATTCACAATTTGGTGTATAAGTTGATGTTGGCGTTGCTGTAAATGTTGGGGTTGGGGTTGGTGTTATAGTAGGTGTAGCAGTAATTGTTGGTGTTGTTGTTGGTGTAGCTGTTGGTGTTGGTGTTGGTAAAATTAAATCGTCACCGATTAAACAATATGGATCTGTGTTATATAAAATTATTTTATACGCATTATCTGGTACCGATACCAATACGCCGTTTATGTTTGTTAAATCTGAATATGTTATTCCTGTTGCAGGTAGTGACGTTGAAACTACAGTAGCAATATTCAACGGATCAACAACATCATAATAAATGTTGTATGGCCCTGGTGCTGTCCCTGAAGATATTGTTACTGTGAATTGTTTTGCCATTATTCTATATAATTATTCATTAACTTTGATTACACAGGTTTAAATTATACCCCAATGTGTTTAGTGCTGTTATTATTTGATCCGCATAATACTGAGCATTTGATCCTGCTGTAACATTTGAAATGTAGGTTATTTCACTCTTATCTGATAGACCATTTGTTCCCGAATATGCTCCAGCCCCGTTTTTAACGGCAGCTAAGAATTGTCTAAATCCGTCATACGAATCTGGTCCTGTATTAACTCTAAACACAATACCTCTATAATAACTGCTATTCGGAACATTGTCAAGCGTTGATCTTAAGCCACTTATGTCTGTATCATATGTTCCTGTTCTGACGCTAATATTAAATGAACTACCGTCAGCAGCATATGGTGAAGATTCATCTTGGAATACTAAATTTATAACCTTAGTTATACCAGCTGTTGTTCCAGTTGTGTTCAATATGTACATCGTTCTCTCTGTACCACCAGTTTTACTTGAGAAGTTGCTTACCGTTACGTTTTGATCATATGTGTTATAATCATTATTGTAGAATTGAACAAGACAATCTCTTAAAATGGTATCTCTCATAGTTTGTAATGGTGCTAATGTTGAATTCATTGAGCCGCTATCATCAAACCAAATATTAATTTCAGTATTTTCATCAACAACTAATGGTGTACCAAACGCAGCTTGGAACGCACAATCAGGTGTATAAGTTGATGTTGGCGTTGCTGTTGGTGTTTCAGTTACCGTTGGTGTTGCAGTAGAGGTTGGGGTTGCTGTTGGCGTTTCAGTTGTTGTTGGTGTAGAAGTTGAAGTAGGTGTTGGTGTGGCGATTACCGCAACAGTATCTATTACAAACTCACAATTTGGTGTATAAGTAGATGTTGGTGTTTCAGTTATCGTTGGTGTCGCAGTAGATGTTGAAGTTGGCGTTTGTGTGATAGTTGGTGTCTCAGTAGACGTAGGTGTCTCTGTTATTGTAGGTGTTGAAGTTGGTGTTGGTGTAGCAATTATAGCAATAGTATCGATAATAAAATCACAATTTGGTGTATATGTCTCTGTTGGGGTAATTGTAATAGTAGGTGTCTCTGTTGGCGTCGGTGTCTCGGTTGTAGTTGGGGTTTGAGTTATTGTTGGTGTTCCGGTAGACGTTGGTGTTGGTGTTGGTGTTGCAATAATAGCATCGATGTTAATCATAAACTCACAACTATCTGAAGAGGTCACCGTTGGTGTTTCTGTGATAGTTGGGGTTGTAGTAAATGTAGGGGTTGGTGTTGCAATTATTGCATTAATATCAATTATAAATTCACAACTATCTGAAGATGTTACTGTTGGTGTTTCAGTAGGTGTAAATGTGATTGTTGGGGTTGTTGTTGGGGTTGGTGTTACATTTGGTACAATTTCTAAATTACATGTAAAACCCTCAAGCTCATTTTTAAAATTAAAATCATATGTACCATAGTAATAATCGGATGTCCAAAAATAAGGTATAAGTACATTGGTGCCAATATTGACAGCTGTTCCTCCACTATATGGGTGGAAAACAACGTCAGCATAATAACCATTGTATAAGCCAGATGTACTATATAATCTTATTGTTGCCATTTATTATACTTGTGTTAATGTTGCTATTACTGATGGTATTGACGGCCCAAGGGATGGGGTCAATGCTCTTATTTGTATATTACTATCTGTTGTAGCCCACGCAATTTCAACGTTATCACCACTACTTAAGTTAGGGTATATGATATTCCATGCGGCAACAATATATTGACCATTATTTGCAAATGTTATTGCGGTATTTGAATTTGTCACATTTTGACCATTTTTCTTAAACCATATATAGATGTTTTCGGTTGTTCCTCCTTGAACTCTATATAATTGAGCAGAAAATTGTAAATTATATGACCCAGGATTACTAACAATCATTTGTGTTCCATTTGCCCAAGTACAACCATTTGTTGCATCAAGACTATTGAATGTCATTAGATGTTCGGTATTTGTTGTTCCTGTTTGAGTAACGGAACTACTATATGAACCAAAAAATCTTGTTGACCCTGTCGTTATAACATTACCAAATAAATCGTCATATGTGATTGCACTTGAACTATATGTTGGCCCATTTCCTTGTGCCATATAAAATAACGCGCCATTTGTTGGGGTTGTTAATCTTTGTAATTCCGAAATTCTAACTATACTCATTTTATTTAAATATTTTTTTTGTTTATTCTACTATTAATATATCAGTATTATTTTCATCTGCAATAAAACTTGCACCATTTTCAACTATTATCCCCTCTGAACTTTCAACCACTTCATATGCCATATCACAAGACCCTTCGGTAAATGTAATTGTTGGTGTAGTTGTTATTGTTGGTGTAGTAGTAATTGTTGGTGTTGGTGTTGCAATCGTTGCATTTACATCAACAACAAATTCACAACTATCCGATGATGTTGGGGTTTCAGTTACTGTTGGTGTAGTTGTGATCGTTGGCGTAGGTGTAGCAATTATAGCAACAGTATCAATAATAAAATCACAATTAGATGTGAAAGTTGATGTAGGTGTTATAGTAACACTTGGTGTTGGTGTGGCGATTACCGCAACAGTGTCTATTACAAATTCACAATTTGGTGTGTAAGTAGAGGTGGGGGTGATTGTTATGCTTGGTGTTGGGGTAGCAATTACCGCAACAGTATCAACCATAAATTCACAATTAGGTGTTGATGTTGACGTTGTTGTTGGTGTCGGCGTTGTTATTACAATATTTGTGTCAATAACAAATTCACAATTTGGTGTATCTGTTACTGTAGGTGTGTTAGTTGGTGTCTCAGTTATAGTAGGTGTAGCGGTACTACTTGGTGTACTGGTAGGGGTATTAGTTGATGTTTGAGTTACAGTAGGGGTTGGGGTTGCTGTTGGTGTACCCGTTGCTGTTGGTGTACCCGTTGCTGTTGGTGTACTGGTAGATGTATTTGTTGGTGTCGGTGTAGATGTTGGGGTTGGGGTAACTATTGGATATGCGCTACCACAAGGTACTGCTGGAATTATAATACCACATTCAGTTGTATAATTTCTTACAGGATCTTCAATTTCAGTTTTACAACATTGATTATCAATATAATATTGACTTAAATTCATATTAAGTCTATTAAACTTAGTATATGAATGTTGTATTAAAACTTGTGTTCCATTATTACCATTAAATAATACTAAATTTTGAGGTTGTGTTCCTGTTACATTAATGTTATAATAAAGATTATTTTCACAGTAATTTAAATTAACTGCAATGACCTCTAATAATTCACCTTTTTCTGTAATTAAAAAATCTCCGGTATCATAGTAATCTGATGGATAATAACAACAAGGCTCTTCAGGTGTTTCTGGTTTTAATTGCAAAAACTCTGGAGATCTAGAATCAAAGAAATAACCATCTCGTTTAGATACTCTATATGTTGCTTCATCAACCTCTTTATTTGTGTAAACACGTAGTTTTGTTGTTGGTAAAACTTCAATAACAACCTGTTGACCATTTGAAGTCATACCTGTTATTTCACTTTTCTTTACTGACCCCAAACAATCAATATCACTAATTGTATGCGTTGAATAATCATATGAAAAAGAATAATCATTGTTTTCACTAGCATATTCAAACATGCTTGATGAAAGTGTAGTGCATGATAAGTATGTTGCGCCTAATATAACATTTCCATTAACTAAATCTTTAACGTCTTTTTTAACAAGAGTACCTGCAGCTAAATAACTAGTAATGTTTGCCGGTGTTGTAGATGAATTAATTGTAGCGCCACTAACAACAATAACTTTTGTATTGTGTTTTAAACCATAATTGTATGTGTTTCTATATTGTACTTTTGGTACTAACGTGTAACCGGTGTTAACAACCAATGGTAAATCAGGTGCTTCAGTTGGATACTCAACGTATCTTAATGCTAATCCTTCAATTTTTACTTTTTTATCACAGTTTGCTGCATCAGTAAAAATTAAATCAATAACTTCATCTTCTCTTACATTAGTAAGTTTGAACTTACAATTTTCTCCAACAATTTGGAAGAAACTTGTATCTGTATAGGTTGGGTGATATCCTGTACTAATGTTATTTCCAGGTGTACAATTTCTTTGAACGTATACTCCCCATCCACTATCGTTACCAGATTGAACTGTAACACCTGTTAAGCTAACAATAACATCTGTTGCAACTTTACAAGTTGGATAACCAGAATAAACATCACAAGACGCATCAAATGATAAATCTAAATGACATTTAGGTTCAGTATATTTGTAATCAACATCAAAATAAAAATCTAAATTATCTTTTACTAAACATTCTCCGGAAGAGTTTGTGTGTGCAATAAATTTAACTTTTTCAACACCATTATTATCTGTGAAAAATTCATAAGATATTAATTGTGTTTTTCCCGATAATACAGCATTTCCAGGAACATATGAAGGAGTATTAAATGCGCTGTATTGTGTTTCTGTTTGATTAATCTGATTAACAAGCGCGGCTATTGCGTTTTTCCAAGCAGCCTTTATTGTTGTTAAATTTAAATTGATCCAATTTTTATATTCACAAATAAGTGGTATTTTAGATGATGAAGAAGTAAGTACACTACAGTTTTCTACTGCGGTAAAGCCGGTACCGAATAGTGTGCTACCGGTTAAAACTACCTGTGTTGTCCCACTATAATCAGTTCCATCAATATCAATATGTAAAGTAAATGTTACACCACTAAATTCAATTAAACCTCTTAAGTTATCTGGGTCTCCAATTATTGTTTCAAGATCTTCTTCAATTACTGTTTCAAATTCTGGATATAAATTTTCTACAATCTCTAACGGCTTACATGGTTTTCTATATGAAAACTTAGGTCTACCAAAAACATTGTTTTCAATTAAATTACCCCCCATCCATAATGTTGTTGATGGTATAATTTGTTCTAAAACATTTGACCAATATGGACTCATCTGATTAACAAAATCAGATGTTGATATCATATCATAAGTTGTATATCCAGACGCTACTAATTGATTTATGTAATCCTGATAAACATCCTCTAAAGCGATATAATTTTTCTTATATCTTATTATATTCGAATTAGTTATTTGACTTGAGAAAATATTTTCTAAGTATTGCGCAAAAGTTACACCTGTTTGTGGTGGTAAACTATTTGTTCCAAAAGTCACTTCAAGTTCTCTAGACTTTCTCCAAATATCATAATTAACAGCATTTGCTGCAGATACAAAAACGTTTATGTTTTTTCTATTAAGAATTAAATTTGAAAGAGCTTCGTCTTCTAAAATTTGCCCCTGCTGGTTATCAATTTCACTTTGTATTGTAAAACCATAATCCAAACCAGGTAATGTTCTATAGTTGTCAAAAAACTCTTCACCATATGAATATGGTTTCGATGTTGTTAGTAAAGTTTTAGTTCTCCCTGATAATACTGAATTTTCTGTATCAAGAATATCTGAAGATCTGTGATCTAAAGTAACGCTTGACCAACCTGAACCCATTTGGAAGAAAACATTTTCTTGGTTTGTTGTTGGGGCTTTAGGTAGTAACGTTGTTTCATCAATAGGATAATCCGTTAATTGACTATTTGTTGTTAACCCTGTTAAAGAAGAAACGGTATATGTATATGTTTCGCTATTAAATGTTACATTGTTGCTAACATTAATATTATTTAATGTGTTATTTAAATCATCTAAAGTAGATGGTGGTAAAGCGCTAGTTACTTTATAAACATATTCGTCTATTTTCACCATTGGATCTGGTGCACCGATAAACTTTAAGAAAAATTCAATACTACTTCTAGTACCTTTTGATTTGTATATAAATGCTAGATTAACTAATAATCTTCTGTAAAATTCAAGTTCAGCTTCTACTAGATTTTTACCAATAGCTTGTCCATTGTAAACAGTAGAAGATGCTTTATATATTTGTTCTTCTAAACTTTTTTGATCAAATAAATTGATGGTATTAAGACCAAGTGTATTTGCTAAATTTTTAAGAAAAACATCTGGAATATTATCGATTGCGTCATAAGAAACATTTCTCATGTTCGCAATATTATCAATATAAGATTTTACCTTATCAAAACTCTGACCATATAATTGAAATATCTTATCAATTTTTTGGTCTTCAGTATCAAATTCAAATAATTGTGGGGCAACAAGGAATCTTGTAACTAAGTTAGATTTATAGTTATCAATTTCAGTTGCTAAATCACTTAGACGTGTTATGTACTCTTCAAACTTAAGACCGGTAATTTGAATATTATATCCGTCTTTTGATGTTGGCCAGTTAACTAATATAGAAATTAGTTCTGTTTTTGTTTCATCTAAACTAGTTCTAGGAACCGTAAATCCAGCTTGATATATTGGATAGGTATCTCTATTTAATAATGTTTGCTCTAAATCGTCTAGTCCTAAGTAAAATTCTTCAACAACACTATCATTGGGTCTTAAAATAAAACTATCTGAATATGTTGTCCCGGTAAACGGTTTACCATCAACAACAAGTGATATTTGGTTAAACTGATCTGGTTGTACATAGCTTGTTATAGCATATGTTTTATTCTCAACTACAATACAATATTTTGTATATGAAGAGAATAAATTTCTTATTTTGTTTTCAACTTCAATTAATTGACTTGCTGTTGGCTCTTTTAATACAATATCAAAAGGATTGAAAAATCTACCAACTTGAATTTTAAATGTTGTTGTGTTAGTTGTTGGGTTATATGATATATTTTCAGCAGTGTAGCTGGTGATTGATGCTAAAGCATCTTTATCAACAAAAATAGCACCAGGAAAATTTTTAGCAATTCTAGCAATAGAGACTCTAATTCTTTCTCTTAATGAACCAAAAAGAGATTTAGATGCGTCCCTTTTATTTGTATTAAATCTTACTGGTCTCTTTTTACCATCAGATTGTACAACCGTTGTTGGAACATCTTCCTCAACCTTAAGATTTTCTAATGTAATAAAATCTGAAAATGGCGCAGTTTGGAATTTTTTTGAGTCTTTCTCTGGGACAATTGTATCAAGAGCGAAGTTCGTATTAGTCAATTGACTAGTACCGTCGGTAATTTGTCTACCAACGAGACTATCGCTAAACGTTTCAAAACCACTAGCCGCCTGACTCGGAACTTTTCTTTTTGCCATTATTAATCAGTAATATCGTCAAAGTTTAACGTTTGGTCTATATCAGTCCTTCCCTCACGAATCTCATATAATGTCTCATTAAATTCGTCTTTAACTTCGTATAGGTTAAACTGTTTATAAATGTTATTTGAGCCATCATAAATCGTGTAGATACCTGAAGATACCGCCTTACTTTGATTACCATAAAGAGCAAGTGCAAGCGTAGATGCGTCATGTTCAACCATTTCTACCTCAATCGTAGTTGGATTAAAATAGCTGTTTGTTAATATAATTTTTTGTAGTGGTTGACCAATAAATGGAACAGTGTTTGGTTTGTTACTAGGAGCAGAGGATGGGGTAACAGTCAAAAACACCAAGTTTGTTGGTGAATCTGAATATCTGTATCTAACTGATTTTTGTGTGGTGTTAGTTAGATTTGTTGTTACCGGTTCACAATAAAATGACGAAGTCACAATTTTATAAAAATTTGGGACCTTTTTGTTGTCACTAACACTTATATACTCAACTCTGTAACCAACTAAGCCCTGTGGGGTGAATTTAGATCTATCCTCTTGGTCAACATTTCCAAGATCGACTACAATACCCCTAACTGAAGATAATGATGCTAAAACACCACAATCTGTTATTTGTGTTCTTATTTGTTTTGGTCTTACGTGAAGTGTGTAAATTCCTAACTCAGAGAATGTGGTACTTTCTAATCTTAATGTGTACATACCACCCAAAACCTCCACATTTGGAGCATTTGTGTCGTCAGTTGTATTTGCATTATGATATAATGGTGATAAGATAGCTGCCGAGTCCAACTTTGTTAATGTTGAATCGGTAGTTGCACCCCTATCCGCAGCATAGTGAAGTAGTATTTCTACATCTTCTGGTGATACATCCGCTGGTCTTATTGTTCCGTAACTTCCTACTGCCATAGCATTTTATTAATAAATATAATTTTATTGTTTTTTCACAACGAAAAATCCATTTCCATATATGTCTAATTCGCCAATATTGTCAATTTCTCCTAATCTTAAATTAAATTCAGATACACCCATCTTACCTCTTTCAACAAATATGTCAGAATAAACGGATGGATCAGAAACAAAACCTAGAAAATGCTCGTTTCTGGTTAACATTTTATTTACCACATATTCTGTTGCAAAATCTGTGGTATTCCCGTTTGTAAACCCAGAAGTACCATTTATAATATGATTTGGTACTTTTCCTGTAACATATGTAACACCGTCTGAGCAATCATAATAATCCAAACCATCAACCGTATATTTTGAGCAACTTAAAGTTGTACCAGGTAATGATGTGGATGTCACCCCGGTATACGATGTTTGACCATATAATTTTTTTTCTATGATTCTACTTTTACCAACAGCAACAAAAGTTAAACTTGTTGATGATCGTGTTTGTGTTGATCCGGAAGCAGCTACCCCATAATCTGTATATGGGAATGTGAATGCTAGGGTACCTAAACTAGTTGGGTCACCAATTACTAGTGGTAACTTTATTGTTCTTGATAAAGTCTGAACTTTCCACGGACTATTCATTGTAATTGAAATAGTTTTATTTCCGGAGGTTGTATATGTTTTAGTTGCGTTACCTAAAATTGATATTGGGGAAGTTGTTAAATCCCCCCAATTAATTTGAAATGTCGCGTCAACTACTCTTTTTAATGTATTTGTATTTGTTGTATTATATACAGTTATAGTATTACCAGACGCTTTATATGTGAAATTACAAAGTTGTTCTACTTGATCGATTTCACCATCAAATCCAACCATAATACCTAATTCATCCACTTTTGCATTTAAAAGTATTGGTAATTTATAATCTGGATATGCTGCCGATTTATTTTTTCCAATATTAACCCAAGACGTTCCATTCCACCTGTAATAATATCCTTTATCAGTCCAGGTTAGTGCTTCAGGTTGTTCAACCCAAAAAGATGTTTGTGTTGATGGTATTTTATTTAAATTTGATGCAACTAAAGATTTGTAAATTTTACCATTGTAATAAATGGTATCACCAGCAGTATAAGTAATGTCACTATACCATTTAACATCCATAACTGTTGTTCCGCTAGTTGGAGCTGTTGTTGCTGACCAGGGTATTAACTGTAGATGGTTATCATACCAATACTGCCCAGCGTTATATAAAACAACTGATAATATATTTTTTTGCAATATTTCGTACTTATATTTTTTCATTTTTATAATTTAGTTGCGGTGCCACTACCAAAATCACAATCACTTGTAATTCCTCTTGTTATTTTGTAGCTATGATCTGATCTTTTAAATCTTACTTGATAATAAACATCATTAACCTCGTCCACGGTATTGCTATAGTTCATCTCATAAAACTTAACAGGATTAGCGGTTGTTCCCACTCTTTCACCATTAACTAAACCAGAATTATTTACAGTTAAATCTTTATTTAAGAATCTTGTAATAGTACCGTCTTCAGCGTTAAAGAATCTAGCTGTCATATAAAAGGTTAGTCCACTAAACACACTATCGTCACCAAACCAAAACAAATACATGTTTTCAGTATTTCTATAGTTGTTACCATTAAATACCGGCACAAAAATGTCTTCTCTTAAGTTTAGGTCAAAAACTTTTTGGCCAAGAGGTATTGATAAATTTTTAGCAAAAACAAGTTTTTGTGTTTCTCTTTCCCTTGTTGTATAAAATTCTAACCTAAAGAAACTATTAACGGTGTGCTTTAACAATTTGGCATTTTCTTTTGGGCTTATACCGATCAAATCGTAATCAAAGCCATTGTCATAATCTCTAGGGTTCTGGTTGTTTAAAAAATAAAATTGATACCAAATATCACACTGCTTAGTTGTTACCCCAGATATTGTTACATCATATGGTTCATGAATATATCTAACCGTTTCATAATTTTCAACCGGATTGATAATTGACCTTAGAACTTCTTCCTGGTAATCTAGGAAATTTTTTTCCCATCCAGCATTTGTTCTAAAATCTGTTTCCGGATTAAAAACCAACGATTTACTATCTCTATTATATAATATATTCATTTTAACAATTTATGTTTGTATTTCCAAATCCTTTAAATCCATCTGATTTATTATTAAATTCTTTTTCGTTTATGAAATAAAAATTAAAATCTGTTTTAACATAATGTTGACCATTTACAAATGGGAAATCAGTCCCGTTACCTTCGTCATCAACAAAACCATGATCATATAAATCTCTCCACTTCCACAATTTTTCATCTGGAAAATATCTTGCATTATCTGGAAGATCTATTATATTATTGGTATTAAATGTTTCAACATATGGTGAAAGCTGTCTTAATTTTACTCGATAATGTGGCTGATATAATAAGCCTGATTTATTATTAGCTGTTGCACCGCTAAAACCTACAACATCATGGTCTTGATTGTGGTCAAAAATTGTTGTTGGGTGAACAATTTTATGAAGTGCTTCAGATATGATTCTTTCTTTTAATTCATAAGGATTGTATTCGACAAATGCACCAGTTAAAATTGTTCCAGTTGGTATTGTGCTACCAGATGTAAATGTTATCCCGCTAATAGTAACAGATGTACCACTAAGTGCGGTTTCTTGAGCTGTAGTACCACTAAAATGATTATCTATCCAACCGTCATGTAAATGAAATCTATAACCAACCTTTGGCGGATATTCGAAATACCCAGATCCGTTTTTAAATAAAACAGTTACATAAACTTCTGTTGGTGTGTAACCAAGATTATTTGTTAAACCAGTTAAAATAAAACTATTTCTAAAGTCGTATAACAATGATTCTGGTCTGTTTCTTTCAACCAACACATCATTATTACCAACACTATCTTCAAATAAAATCTTTTTTTCTTCCTCAAATATTGGTACCTCAAATCCGGCTTTATCTAAAATATAATCGGTATATGGGGTTAATGTTTTATGTTTATGTACGTAATATGTTGATGTTGTTCCTGATATATTTTTATCATTAATACATCTTTTAATTGTGATTAATGTTGGTAGGGTTACACCACTAAATTGTTGTCTATTTAGATTTATTACATATTTTGATGAATTATATTTGTCATCACCAAGACTTGAAACAGAATATGTTTTTCCACTAATAGCTGAAACCGAAGATATTATAACAAACTCATCTTCACCTATTCCATGTGGAACTGGTGTTGTTAGTTTGTAATTTGTTGCTGTTGTTTCTACTCTACATGGTATTCCTTTACCGCTAGTAAATGTAATAATATTTGTACCCTCCACTTTGGTCGCTCCGCTGAGTGTATATTTCATTGGATAATTGGTATCGCCGCTATACACATAACTTGTATAAAGATTCCAGTTATGATATGGGGCGTCCATATTTGATATATTTTGATGCTTGTTTCTTGGTTTTGTTGGTAATGAAAAAGTTGGTGTGTATGTGCCATATGTTGTACCACTAACTGAAGGGACACTAATGTCTTGTCTATACGTGTCTCTTCTTATAAATGCGAATTCATCATACGGTATGTAACCAGTATTGTCTCCAATATCACCTGCGCCAGTTAAGTAAAGGTATTCAGTCAAGTTTTGGTAATTGCTATCGCCTTCATACATGTTTCTGAATATCATTCTAAGCTTACCATATATCTTGTATTTGTTACTTTGTGCTCTTTCGTAGCTAAAGTGTTCTTCAAGATCTAGAACAATTGAACGATCTCCTTCCCTTAGCAATTCTTCACTTGTTTCTAAACCAATTCTTGTTGATAGATCAAGGGCCGGGGCTTTATGATACCTTAACTCTGGTAATATGATTGTTTTCTTTTCCATTATTCAGTTGACGGGAATGCACCTTTTGGTCCATAATATTTTATAAATTTATCATAAGCCGTGCTCCCAGGTCTTAATCCGAAATAGAATTGGAATGGTGTTGAGAGTACTTGTTTGTTTCCAGAATAGTTTAATGCTGTTTGATAAATGAACGTTTCATTGTTATCTTTAACATACGGTATTGGAGAAGACCAAGCCCCGTTTACAACAACATAAATGTTACCTGTTAATGGATTTTTTTGTGTGCCAGTTAAAACATGTAACCAAAGGTCACCTTCAACAAATTCTGTTGCACTTGTTGGTGTTGTTAATCTTATTGCCTCAAATCTTTCTAAAGAATCTGGATAGTTACCAACAAATGAGAACGTGTTGTGTGTTTTTGTCATTGGTTTAATTAAATATTCTTCTTCCCCATCTGCCATTAAATAATTTGTTGTTGTGTTAGTTGCACCAGATACCGAAATCATTCTTTGTAATTTTTGTACACCTATTGCGGTTCTATCCCAAAATTGATCATCATCTAATCCAAAGCCATTGGCTTTTTTATCCCACAAATAAAAAGGTACTTTTTGTGTAAAGTCGCCTAGTCTATTATTTAAACAATACCTAACAAAGCTACCATTGACATCTAATTTAAAATCAATTGGTGTTGGCCCCCATGAAGAACCATTTTTAAAATATGACATAAATGTTGTGTCTTCAGGATCTAAGAACTCACCATTAAACATAAAATAATGTGGGCTATCTAAATCAAAAGCTTCAATACCTGCCTCGCAATTTATTGAGATTAGCTGAAGTACATCACCATCCATTACACTTCCATTAAATGTATATCCAGAATTTGTGAAGAAATCATTAATATTAGTTCTTGCAGCCGAAACATCCATTCTATAGTTAATAACATGTTCAATTATATTAGCTGGATCTTGATAACTTGATACTGTCAAATCTCTAATTACAGAACATGTTGGGTCTACTGCTGGGTCAAAACAGATCTCATCAAAAAATTCATCTCTAACACCAACATCATAAAAGGTTGTTGGATGTAATAATTCTTTGTATCCGGAATATGATTGACCAATAAATGTTTTAGATGTTGGGTTGTATGGGGTGCTTCTATAATAAAATTTACCGTCTAAAACATTAAAGAAAATTAGCTCTCTCGGATATTTGCTACCTCTTTGATTTAAATCTCTTACTGATTTATCGTCCCATCTTATTCTATAATCAAATTTAAAAAAGTATAATACACCGTGTAACCAGTTTTCAATATAAGAATAATTAACCACGCCTCCACAGAAAAACATACCAATACGTTTTCTTCTATACCATTCTTGAATTAAGCTTGCGTTTTTAGATGTTCCTTCTATTACCGGAATAACTGTAAAAACGCCATCTCTGATTTCGGATAATCCCGATTTTGTTTTTCTGTCATAATATGAATTTCCTATTTTTGACCATACCCTTAACCTAGGCAATCTACCACCTCCACCAATAATGTCGGCCATAATTGAATAACCTGATCCGGGACTTGTTGTAGATTCGGAAAATCCAGCCGGATATCCGTTTTGAGGTTCTAATGGTACATATGAACTACCGTAAGTGTTACCTGTAGACCAAAGATATTTGTAAGAAATTGACTCATCATATGCTTTATCATATTTTTTACAACCTTCTTCAATTTGAAAAGTGGTAGAAGTCCCAGTTGGATCAAATTTTAATTTGCTTCTATCAAAAATTCTAATGACAACATATGTACCTCTATCACCAAAGTTACCTTTACCATTTGGTGTATCACCACTATCTGGGCCATCATACGTTTCATAGTTACTACCGGCTATTTCTGCCCAAGATGCGTGGTTAAACGGCATTAATAAAACAGTTGCTGTTGATCCACTTTGACCAGCATAGTTAATCCATTCATTAAGTTTAGTAGACGGGTAGTTTCCGACTTGATTCCATAGTGCTTGGGTAATAAGAGTTGCTGTACCCGTTGTAAATTGTGCTAGATTACCTAACTGTGTATTTGCACTAAAATTTAAATCAAAATCACTAAATGATATAGATTTTGTTACAGTGTCTCCTCCTGCTGGAGAATATGGTAATATACTATCGTCAACAATAGAAATACCTTGTGCAATAAATCTTGCATTATTTGTATCGCCAGGATCTGCTGGTGTTATTGTTTGTTCATCTAACCCAGATAAAATTGTTCGAGTATCTGCTTTTGTTGCGCCAGTTATAGAGAAAGTGTTACCACTCATGTATTGATCGGTTGGATCATAATCTCTAGCTCTATTTCCTGGAGAAACTATTGAGCTATTTGTACTTGTGCTTGTATTAAATTCTATAGGAATTAGATATATATAACCGCCTCCGGCACCAACACCAATTACTTTAAATTTTATTTCTCCAACAGAACAATATGTGTTTGATAGATCTGTAGTTAGAGTAGCCGCTTCATCATCTGTTGTACATTCTTCACAATCTGGATATGTTGTTATTGCCAATGTTTGTGTACCATTAACTTGTAATTTATGTGCGATATCTTGAAACTGTTCACCAATTCTTGCAAATGGTCTCCAGTTAAAAGGCCAACCAAAGTATATTGAATATAGGGCTTTACCAACACTCATGAAAAATCTTCCCAACAATTCAAAAACAAAATTCAATATTAATGCAAATATGAATTGTAGAAATAATAATACTTGTGATATTAATAAACCAAATTTAGTTCTATTTCTAAAAGCAAAATTTGTTGGAATGTAATTTGCGGTGCCGGCACAATCATCTTCAGCATTTGGTCTAATTTCTTTTATACCTAAAAACGCATCCCTTCTACTTAAACCAAGTAAATTTTCGGCTGCAGACACTTCATAGTGAGATCCTTGAAACGATGTAGGTGTGTATACTTTCCCGTAAATAAATTTATAAAAATAGTCTTCAGGTATATCGTTATTATTCGTGCCTAATATTAATTCTTTTTTATGTAATCTTTCTGCGTTTGTTAGCGGTTCTAATGTTACACCAGTTGGAACGGGAACATTTAAGTAGTCTTCAAATACATCTGAAAAAACATATGAAGATATGATTGCCTCACTATATTCACTAGCAACACCGCTAGTATACTTATTAAACTCTCTAATATTAGGAACCAGATAGGTTGCGCTTGATGTTCCTCTGGAAGATCCTTCCCCGCTAGAGTTATTCAATTCTAATTTAAGTCTAGCCACAGTAGATGTGGCCACCCCTTTATTTGGATCGTTGGTTGTTTCTTGTTCACCAAATTCATTTGTATAAACATAATCAAGATTCATTGGGATAACAGCCATAGCTGTACCATCATCATCAATAACACCTGGATTAAAATATTCTAATTCTGGGTATATTGTTACGCCGTCTGAGCCTATAACTTTTTTACCTGTAAATCTAACCCCTTGAATTTTTCCATCGCTAGTTTGTAGATTACATTTATAACCACTTTTTCTTCTGATTACACCACTTCTTTTAACAGCATCACTATCTGCATCGGTAACTGTTGATACTAGCATTAATGACACAGGATCTACTTTAATCCCTAAGTTAGATAAATCAAAGTCTGCCCTGGTTATCCCTATTTGACACAAATCCATATTCCCCCAAAAAGGAGAAACATCTATCGTTTTATCGAAAGCAACTATTTGTGGTAACCCATCTAAATCGGTATCCGATCTGAATTTAAAAAATCTCTCAAATTTATTAGCATCTTCGCCTTGTCTTATAAAATCATAGGGTCTAAGTGAAAAACAACCCATATCTGATAAATCAACATCTATATGTAATTGTTGTTCGCCTAAAGGTACCCCCCAAATCATATAGTCGCCGGCATAATTCGTTTTCGCCGTGAACTTGTAATATTTTTCAAAAACTTCTAATTGTTCTTCTCTACTAAGAATGTCATTTTGGTCTGGGAATGTACCTGTTGGTGTATGCCCAGCATGTTGCTGTCTAGATGGTAAAAGGTTATATCTATAACCATCATCATTTTTATCACTACTAAGTTTGAATGGGTAAAGTGTGGAAATTACTGGATCTTGTTCGTCTTGATCTGATATTGGTATTAAAATAGAAACTCTAGCATTTGGTATACCTAGGCCATTATTTGCTGTTACTCTACCGCAAACAACACCATAATCCGCACATAATGACGTATAAGCGTCTTGTTGTGTGAATTTTAAGGATAAAATTTCTAAAAGATCATAATCCTGTTTTAATTCAACAGTTACTTTCTTATCCCCGTTTAAAGTGGTGTTAATTCTGTGCTTTTGTACCATATTAACTATAAATAGAAACTCATCAATTTTCCTATAGAAAAAAGATAAGTAAAAAAGACGTTAATATGTAGTCGTGCCTAATGTTTTTACCCTGATTTTTATGTCTTTTTGAGGAAATCTAATCTGGAATATTTGATTAGCTTTCATAAAAATCGTCATATCATTTTGCAAAATTTCTTTTGTTGCTGGGTCTTTGTACGACTGTGACACCTGTGATGAAGAATATTCGCCACCGATTTTATTGAAAACTCTCACATCGATAACGTTTACTACCCCAGGAACATTGTTAACTTCTTTCATTAATTCACCAACAAACAAAGGATCACCCATTTTTCTTTTATCGATTGAAAAATAATCTGTTGTTGCTGAAATCACATCTCTAATAACTTCTCCTTGGTTTTGATTTTTATCTAATAAAAGGTCAATTTCTAGTCCCATGTCAATAACTTCACCACTAACGATATCAATATAATCGTTTATCATTCTAAATTGAGAAAGATAATTTAATATGTTCTGTTTTAATGTGTTAGAAACAACGTTTGTTAAATTACCGCTTTCATCATAGGACAATAGCTTAACTCTTACTTTGTTATCTTCCTCCATCACATTGACTTTTGCTGGCGCTCCGTATGTTGATGGCATCGTTTCAATCATTGATTTATAATCATTTAGAGTCACCGCTCTATTTTGTGCTGCAAAGTTATATGCAACCATTGCTCTTAGTTCTTCAACAGTTGGTTGATCAGCTCCACCAACAGCTGGTGTTACGTTAGTTACACTCAAAGATTGTGAAACTTGGCTATTTGTGTCAGAATTAGGACCTGTAATGATAAAATCCGAATTTTCCACATTATTGATGACACCAACCCCAATGTTACTTTCTTTACCACCACCTATTCTATATTTTATGAATAGTGTTGTATCTTGTTTTGGGATTGAACCTAATGAAAGATTGTTTAGATATGATGATAAATTTACTTTTAATTTATCTGTAATATAATTGTCTAAGTTATCAAGTGGATCGACGTTTCCTGAGCCAAATGTTAAAAAGAAATAACCTTCTGGGGTGTATTCAGTAATAAATTTATTTTGTACTGTAACATATTCTCCAGCTTTGAAATTTGGTCTATCTGAAACCCCGGTTGTGCTTGGAACAAACACCTTGTCTTGAACTAGAGATTGAACTTCATACCATTTATTAGGATCGCTTATAAACTCGCTGTAAGCTGGATTACCAGCAAATGTGGTTCCTTCTTTATGGATCACAGAAGAAACACCAAGAACGTTTCTTTCTGGTAAAAATATCTTTAAAAAGGGCTTTTGATCTTGTTGACTAATTACTTTTCTAAAAATCTTAGTTACCCCATTAACAACCGGCTCTCTTTTTACAATTGTGTAAGAGATTAATCTGTTGTTATTATCAAAATTGGGTAATTTTAATCTGTTTGGTTCGCCTTTACTATTAAAAGGATTTGAAAAATCGATATCTTCAATTGTTTCAAATACTTGTCCTCCGCCTGAAATTTGTGCTCCAGCTCTTAAAATTCCTTCGTATCTGTCATCATCTTTATCACCTCTAGCCGGTACATTAATACTAAAATCACACAAAGCTACTGAAGGTCTTAACCCAGGAATTCTAATACCATATGTTTTTGCAATATGAAATAAAGATTGTCTTTTTTGAGCAAAATCTAACATTGTTTCTTGCCAAACTCTATCAATATGAAAATGTAGGTTATCAGAAACAGCCGCGTTTAAATCCAATAAAACAGAATAAATCGACGCGTCGTTTGTATTTTGAATAATATCTGGGTAATATTCTTTAGTTAAATTTACCAGGTCTTGTCTCAACCCAGCAAAATCCCTGTTGGTATATGCTATCTTTTTGCTCATATTATATGTTAATAATTACAAAGTCGGAACTGGAAAATGTTCCATTATTTGTTGTATAATCAATTCTTATTTTAGCTGTATATGGTTTAGTAGAACCATCGCCAACTCTAAATAATCTGGTATCTTCATCTTCACTAATGCTTGAGGCACCGTCTTCTGGATCTATATCAGGATTAGTTATTTTTATTGCGTTTATTTCTAGATTTGGTATGTAAATTTTAACAGTTTCTCTAATCTCATCCTCTATACTGCTATAAGTAATACTGTCGTTTAAATCAAATATGTATTCATATAATCTAGTGCCAAAGTCAGGTAAAAAATATCTACTTCCTTTTCTAGTCAATAGCAAATGAATAAGGTTTGCTCTTACCTCTTCATCTATATTCAATGTCATTCTAGTATAGTCACCTAACGCGCTATTTCTAAAAGGAAAATCTATACCATATTTTGTAGCCATATCAATAAATATAAACAATACTAAAATGGATATAAATAAAAAACCCAACCGAAGTTGGGTTTTAGTATTGTGACTTGATATTCGCACCCTGTATTGTCAAGTCCTGGATGCTCAAGGTACGCCTTGACGACAGCTAAACTTTGAGGGCGCCACCCATTATCTTACGATCCACATCCTTCACACTCAAATGGGGAATCATCTGGTCTACTAGCCATCATTACAACTTCAGGTGTTTCTTCACTTATAATTGTATTTTGAGGCGTAGTATATGTTGTTTGTTGTTTTGGCTGTGTTTCAGCAACAGGTTTTACTGTTGATGTATCTAAACCTAAACCTTTAATTGGATCAACGGCAGATCTTGTTCTCAAATAATACATACCAGTTTTAAGACCTAATTTCCAACCGAACAAATGAGCAGCAAGTACTTTAGCTTTTGTTGCATTGTCGATGAATAAATTCATTGACTGTGATTGATCAATAAAAATACTTCTGTTAGCGGCCATTTGTAAAATTCTCTTTTGAGACATTTCCCAAACAGTTTTATAAACTTCTTTAATCGGTGTAGGGATTTCTGGGATGTTTTGAATAGAACCGTTTTCAAGAATTAACTTCTTTTTCAATTCTTCATTCCATAAGCCTAAGTTCATTAAATCCTTAACCAAGTGTTTGTTTACAACAATAAATTCACCACCTAATGTTCTTCTTGAATAAAGATTTGTTGTAAATGGTTCGAACGCTTCATTGTTACCTAAAATTTGCGCAGTTGATGCCGTTGGCATTGGTGCAACAAGTAATGAATTTCTAACACCATACTTTACAACTTCTTTTCTCAAGGATTTCCAATCCCATCTTCCAGACATATCTTTATCTGTCTTACCCCACATTTCGTATTGGAAAATACCTTTTTCTATTGGTGAACCGGAAATAGATTCATATGCCCCAACTTCTTTTGCAATATCTTTTGATGATGTTACTGCAGCAAAATAAATTGTTTCAAAAATTTCTGTTTGTAATTTATCTGCCTCTTCACTTTCAAAAGGTAGTGACAACATGCAGAACACATCTGCTAATCCTTGTACACCCAAACCAACTGGTCTATGTTTGAAGTTAGATCTTTTAGTTTCTTCTGTTGGGTAAAAATTCAAATCAATAACATTATTTAAATTCTTAACAACTTGATAAGTGTATTCAAATAATAATTGATGATTAAATTCACCATCTAAAATATATTTTGGTAGGGCGATAGAAGCTAAGTTGCACACCGCTTGTTCTGTTGGTGAACTATATTCAATGATTTCAGTACATAAATTTGAGGATTTAATTGTACCTAAATTCTTTTGATTTGATTTATAATTAGCAGCATCTTTATATAACATGTATGGTGTACCTGTCTCAATTTGTGCTGTTAAAATAGCGTCCATAAGTTTTCTGGCTTTCATCACCTTTCTAGCTTTACCTTCTGACTCATATTGTTCGTATAAACGAGTAAATGCTTTGTCTTCCGGTGTATCGTATGCATCAGAAAGTCCTGGTGCTTCGTCTGGTGAAAATAATGACCAATCGCCATCAGATTCAACGCGCTGCATAAACAAATCTGGTGTCCACATAGCTAAGAATAAATCTCTAGCTCTCATTTCTTCCTTACCGTGATTCTTTCTTAGATCGATGAATTCCAACACATCTGAATGCCATGGCTCAAGATAAATTGCAAAAGAACCTTTTCTTTTACCGCCTTGATTAATCCAACGAGCAACTTCATTGTAGGTTTTCATCATTGGTAATAAGCCATCTGACATACCTCCGGTACCTTTAATATAAGCACCTTTAGCACGAACATCGTGAACATGTAGACCAATACCGCCAGCCCATTTAGAAATTTTCGCAACATCTTTGATTGTATCAAATAATCCATCGATATCATCACCTTTGTTTCCAATTAAGAAACATGATGACATTTGTGGTCTGCGTGTTCCAGCATTAAATAATGTTGGTGTTGCATGTGTATAAAAATGTTGTGATAAATCGTCATAAATTCTCAATGCCATTTGGACATCACCATTGCAAATACCAACAGCAACTCTCATATACATGTACTGTGGTCTTTCAACTGTTCTTTCGCCAATCTTTAAAAGATATGATCTTTCTAAAGTTTTAAAACCAAAATAATCAAAATCAAAATCTCTTGTAATGTTGATTGCACCGTCAATAATTTCTTTATTGTCCATTACAAATTCATACACTTCATCAGAAATTAATGTTGACTCTTTACCAGTCTTTGGCTCAATAAAAGAATGTAATTCTTTAATAGCCTGAGAAAACTTCTTTGGTGTTGTCTTGTGTAAATTTGTGACAGCTAATCTTCCTGCTAATTTTGCATAGTCAGGATGTGTTGTTGTCATAGATGCTGCAGTTTCTGCTGCTAGTACATCCAACTCTTTAGTTGATATTCCATCATAAATTCCTTGAGTAACTTTAAGTGTAATAAATGTTGGGTCAACATAATCCATATTAAGATCATCACATAGAGCACTAATTCTTTTAGTGATCTTGTCATATCTCATCTCTTCTAACGTTCCATCTCTTTTTAGTACTTTCATCTCAAATTATATTTTTAAAATTCCAAATCACCAAATGCTGATTCTAGATCTTCTGCTTCTGCAGTTTTATTAACACCCGCTTTTTGATATTCAGCAACTCTCTTTTCAAAGAAATTTGTTTTTCCTTGTAGAGCAATATTTTGCATAAAATCAAATGGGTTTTCTGAATTGTAAACCTTAGGAACGCCTAAAGCAACTAATAATCTATCTGTTACAAATTCAAGATACTGCGCCATTAAATCTGAGTTCATACCAATAAGTCTTACTGGTAAAGCCTCAAGAATAAATTCTTTCTCAATTTCTAAAGCACCACAGATAATATCTTTAATTTGCTTTTGTGATAGTTTGTTTTCAATATGATGATTGAATAGGTGGCACGCAAAATCACAATGCATACCTTCATCACGAGAAATCAATTCGTTAGAAAAAGTTAAACCTGGCATCAAACCTCTTTTTTTCAACCAGAAAATTGCACAGAATGACCCAGAGAAAAAGATACCTTCAACCGCAGCAAAAGCAATAAGTCTTTCAACAAAAGTTCCTTTTTCGATATATCTTAATGCCCACTCCGCCTTTCTTTTAATAGCAGGAACAGTTTCAATGGCATTAAATAATTTATTTTGTTCTTCCTTATCTTTAATGTATGTGTCAATTAACAATGAATAAGTTTCACTGTGTATATTTTCCATCATAATCTGAAAGCCATAAAACATTTTAGCTTCAGTGTATTGGACAGCGTTAACAAAATTCATTGCAATATTCTCATTAACAATACCATCAGATGCTGCAAAAAATGCTAATACATGTTTAACGAAATGCTGTTCGTCTGCGTTTAATTTATTCTCCCAGTCATAAATGTCTTGCCCTAAATCAATTTCTTCAGCAGTCCAAAAACATGCTTCTTGTTGTTTATAAAGCTTCCATAGGTCATGGTGCTCGATTGGGAAAAGGACAAAGCGTCCGGGATTGTCAACTAGAATCTTCTCGGTCATAGTGTTTGTTTTTTTATTTATTTAATAATTCTTTTTGTGCTAGATATTCGTTGTAGATTTTGTTCTTGCGCTGCTTTGCTTCTTCTTCCTTATCGGTTTTAAAGCCAAGCAAAGTATTCTGATGGTCAACATCAATTTCAAGAAACTCGTTATTGAATTTGCAGTTATTGAATACAACACCATCTTTACCAATTCTGGATTTCAATAATGTTAATGTTGCAAGATTCATTTCTTTTTGTTCAATTGTTTTACCAATAGACAATACAACGTGCCCAATTTGGGCCTTTTTGATAGATCCACCCATTTGATCTGTTGTTACTACTTCGCTCTTAATAGATTCTCTATTACCTTGAGTAGCAGTCCATATTGCGATATCAAATTCAGATGTCATAGCTTCTAATTGTCTCATGATTGCACCATCTCCCTTCCACTCTTCATTATAATTTGTCTTCTCGGGAGTGATACAATCAACATAGTCCAAAGTTAGTAAATCTACTCTAAAACCATCTGCTTGCATCTTTCTTAATTTTGATTTAATTTCAGAAATAGTAACAGAATCACTAGGCAGTTTTAATAATCTAAGCTCGCCAGTTGAAATACTTTTTCTTTCAGTAACTATTTTTTCAACCTCTTCTGCGTGTAATGGTTGTTCTTTTGGAGAAATGCCTGTCCATATGGTAAAATGTTTTCGTTTAATGTTATTAACATTATCTTCAAAGAAAACTTGAACAACATTATACCCTTGATTAAAAGCTTCGTTAGAGAATTTAGTCAATAAAGTTGTTTTACCTGTTCCGGTTGGAGCTAAAACCACCCCAAGCTCACCTCTCCCTAATCCGCCATCTAATAAATTGTCAATACCTACAACGCCTGTTGGTATCGGTCTTCTATTGTCAGCTTGTAATGCTGAACTAATACTATCAAAGATGTCTACTACATCGTTATCACTAACACCAACTTGTAGAGCATCTTGAATTAGTTTCTCAATTTTGTGATACTCTTCAAATTCACCCTTAGCTGTTATCTCCTCTATTTTCTTGATGGTTTTCTTAAGAACTTGCTGCTTACAGAAGTTCATAGCTTTGTCCTTAATTAAAGGAATTCCACCCTGATCAATAACATGTTCTTGTATGTTCTTGATAGTATCAATAAAAGCGGTTCTAGCAGTATCTGAAACGCTTTCTGACAATATCTTTTGTTCTAATGCTGTGTAAGAAGGTAGTGTTTCGTATTTCTCATAACACTCCTTAATATTTTGCATAATGAACTTGAACCCATTATTATCAAAATAGTTTTGATCTATGACCTCAACAATAGTTTCACCGAATTTTCGGTCTTCTATAATAGTTTTTAATAGTGATATTTGATACGTTTGCCCTAAATGGCCAAAATTCTTCTCGGTCATAAAATATATAAGTTATAAAATAAAATAAATTAAAGTTCGTACTGAAGATATGTCGTTTCTGGATCGCTTACTGACAAAACTTCAGTTAAATCTGCCAAAATTCTTCTCAACTTTGGTCGAATATCCACAGCATACCTAACCTTTGGATGGTAATAGTGAGCAGCAAATATTCTTGAAATAAATACATCGTCACCTTGCTTAATTTGCAATAAAAAATACTGTTCTTCCATCTCTTTAGGATCTTCCACAACATCGTTATTCATAAAAAATCCTTGATTTTCGATTAGGTATTCGGAACTTTTTATTTTCAAATCTTCCGAAATTTCTTCACAAATATTTTTTACTTCATAATGCAGATTCATAGACTTCCTGGTATCAGGATTATAGTCCTTAACGTTAAAAAATCGCTGGCAGATAATGTTGCCGTCTAGTGTAAGTAAAAATTCAAACTTGTTTTGTTCTTGAATGTTCATAAGTCTTAGTTTTTATTTAATTTTAAATTTAATTGTATGTTTATTTTTTTCTTTAGTAGTTAATCTTAGAAAAGGATTTAGAAATTTTATCCACGCATCATCACTCTTTGGCAAAACAGTGAAAATACCATCTTCCATCATCATTTTCATAGTGTTTTTATAGGATCGACCTTCAGTATCAAGATTTTCTTTTATTAAAGAATTAACACCTTCTTTGGCTTCTTCAGTTAAAATTGGTTCATCCAAGCAAACCATTTTATTGTTTATATCAAAAAATTCGTCACCAAAAACGCCGAGCTTAGTGACCCCAGTTAAAAAGTTCTGTACCAATTTATTCTCTTTGTCTTCGGAAAATAAAAGATTACCCCTTTCTCTCGCCTCACTTAGAGTGATTTCCTTTTCCTTTATATCGGGGAAAAGTGAGATTAATCTTTTGATGCCCATATTTTTAATCCCAAAGATATTATCAGAAGGATCACCGCATAAGATTTTAACTAGTTTGACATTTTCGATCAAGATATTCTCATGATCATAATCAATTATGTCATTCTTCTTGTATACCTTTCTGTGTGATGGGTTATAGAGTGTAACATTCTCATTTACGAGCTGTGCTAAGTCCCTATCAGATGAATAGATTATCTTTTTCTCTTTAGGAGAATTTTGTGTGTAGTAGGCGATACAATCATCGGACTCACAATACTCGAATTCACCTTGTCTAACATAAAGTTCTTCCAAGTATTGTTTAATCCTAGATCTTTGCCTTTGGTATGAGAAGACTTCTTCTTCAGTCCTTGTTCTCGACTTTCTGTTCTCTTTGTAGTGATGATATATTTTCTTTCTAGATATATGACCATCTTTACCATCCCAGAATACACAGATCTTATCTAATTGATAATTCTCAAATGATCTTCTGAGCGTGTCAATAAAGTGAAACAATCCACCTATATGTTGACCTTTATAAAAATGGTTTTTTAAACCGTAGAAACCAATGGTTAATAGATTATCTCCATCAACCAATAATGTATTAGACATTTAGTCTAGTCTTTAATAGTTAAACAATCAATCTTCGTTCTCTTCTTCTGGGATTGGCTCAAACTTAAGCTCTTCAACATTATCAACTTTTTCGTCGAATAATGAACTGATATAATCTAAGTTGTCCTTTACATAATCCTCTCTAGATTTTTTCTCCTCTGCCGCTTCTTTTGCTCTCATAAATCCATGAGGTGTTACCATAATTTTACCATCACCAAATTGAATACCATTTACGTGGTTTTTCATAACCGTAATTTTGCTTCTTGTTGCAACAGTTACAGTTCTCTTGTTTTTAGTGATAGAAATTTTTGTTGTACCGGCATTTTTCTCGTTACCAAATCTGAATACTAATGTTGAATTCAACCAAATAGATTCGCCACCCTTAGCTTTGATTTTAGGCTGACCAAATGGATTATCAGGAAGTTCAACCCAAGGTTGGTTAACGATAATCAAAGTGTTTGTATGAGCCTTATCTGCTCTTCTAGAGCCAGATATTCTTTGGTTGATACCCATACCAATCTTATCAGATAAAACAGACGCATTATGTTGCTTTCCGCCTTTACCTTCCCATGTCATCTTACATGGTACAGATCCAACAGAATCCCATAGAAATAACAAGTCATATGGTAATTCACCTTTTTCCTGTAAATCAAGCATCTCGTTGATAAAATCTGTAATCTGCTCAATATATTCAAAATCGTTTCTGAAAATGAAATCACCAGAATATGTTACTTCACCTGTTGATTGATCGACATCTTTTGTTACAGGAATACCCATAATTGCAGCATGATCAAAATCAAACTTCTGCTCCGTAATTATGAAAATCGGTAACATACCTTTTTTAATACCGTCTGCAGCTGCTCCAAGTAATGCTGTTGTTTTACCTGTATCTGAGTGACCTAGAAACATATTAATATGACCTAATGCTGGGCCTGGTAGACCGGTCGCATCCAAGAATGCGTCGCCAAGATCCAAAAAACGATCTGGTTTATATGTTGTTTTACTTGAATACTTAGAAGCAAGTTGTGAAATCGAGAAGTTTTGTTTTTTTATAGCCATAATAATAATTTTTTAAAAATGGGCCATTGACGTTATCTCCGGCCCGTTGGGTTAGAATGGCAGATTTTCATCTGCATCTTCATCTTCTTGTGGATCTTCAATTGGTGTAGAAACTGTTTGTTTTTTACCAACAATCACATCTTCTCCACTTGCACCTGAAACCCATTTTTTACCTTCTGAATCCCAAGTAGGTGTTTCACCTTTTGCAACCATCTCTAAATATTCTTCTGGTTTTTTAGAATAAACATCAGACCAAGTTAACTCATCATTAACCCAACCTTTTGCCACCGTATCATCTGAGTGAAGTGGTGATGGATCTTCTGGAATGATAGAGTTAATTGTTGTGTATTCTTTACCATTACCAGATTTTGTTAATGTTAAGAACAAAGTTAAATCTCTACCTGTTTGTAGATCTGTAATATCTCCCTTCTTTTGGAATAATGGGAAAATTTTATCTAGAATACCGTCTTGCTTTGAATTGTGTTTAAATCTCCAAAACTTTGGTCCGTCTTGCTCATTATCGCGATCGATAACTTTTACAATATAGAACTTCTTAGAACGATATTGACGAGCATATTCTTTATCTGATTCAACACCAGTATTCATTAAACTCTGATACACCTCATTTAATGGAGAACGCTTACCGTCTTGTTTTGGGTCATATAATTTAACCCATTTTCCATCTACTTGAATTTCATGGAAATAAGCTTCTTTAAATGGAGAAGTTCCGTCTGCTGTAGGGAGAATTCTGATTCTGCGTTCTTCCCCTTTAGAGCCTTTAGGTAATACTGTTGTAAAATACCTTTTAAGTCTTTCTTCGCTAGATACTCTGTTGTTGTTTCCGCTTGCGGATTGTTTGCTTTTTTCGTACTGTGCTAGTACTGCATCTACTGTACTCATATTATTTGTTTTTAAATTGACAATAGTAAAATATAAACAAAAAAACCCAGATTACAAAATCTGGGCTAAAAATATTTTAAAAAATACCTAAAAATTATTCTAGGGTGAGTAGGTAGGCTAATTTATTCAATGAACCTAACATTTCGTCTCTAAGGTTTAAAAGATCGGTATCTCTTTCTTGTGATAATTCACCGCTAAAACCTATAAGTCTATTTTTTGCAGTTTGTAAAAATTCAACTATATTGAGATCAGCTAGGTTGGTCATTTGAATTGTGTTTGAAGAATTATCTAATATAAATCTACCATGTTTTCCCATACAAATTTCAACATATTCATCAATAAGACTATCTAAAGTTTCATAAATTTCACCAAATGCTTTATGTCTAGCATAACCTTTAGTTTGCCAGTGTAATATTTTAAACTGATTTTGTAGTCCTAAAAAGAAATTTACATTAGAACTTAGGTTGTTGTTCATCTTGATAAGGGTTAAAGCTTCCAGCTAGTTCTTCTTTTGAATAGTTCTCAATTTCATTTTTTGTTAAAACATATTCATTTTTACCGCTAGCTCTCATTTCATCTTGTTTATGAGCAAAAAACTCTTGTGGTTTTTCATTAAATGGATAAGAATCCAATGAACGCATTTCTAATTTCTCTTGTGGGGTTTGTGGCTTCATTTCTTCAACTCTAGCACCCAATTGATCAATCTTAGATATGATAGCATCCATATTGCTTAATTTAGACTCTAAGTCGTCTAATTTGCTGAACACAGTATCCATTTTCTGGATAACGCTATCGTTTTCCATTTTTGAGGTCTCTAGCTCGTTTTTAATATTTTTGGTCATATTAACCAAATCCGTAACGTCCACCTCTTCTGTTTCACCCATAGCTGGGCTATCGGGTAATCCTGGTGCAGCTGGAACGGCCGCATCTGGGGTTGGCATTTCTGGTGCAGCTGAAGCATCCGGTGCTGCTGGAGCATCTGCTGGAGGTAAAGCTGCAGGCTCAGCCTGTTCTTTTATAATATAATGCTTTGTTGCATTTCTATTGATTTCTCTAAATCTATTTACCTCTTGTAAAAGCTTTTGTTCTAACATAGTTTTAGTCTTGTAATAATTGTCTACCGTCTTCGGTAATGTATTTTTTATTTATTCTTTCAACAATACCATCTTTAGATCTGATGACATAACATTCACCAGTCTGCAAATCGCATTCTTCTCTTTCCATTTGGTCATTAGAAACAGCTTTAGTAACCTTTGGGTTTAAAAACTGATTGACCGCGTTATTTAACTTTTCCATAGTGTTAAAATGTATACATATAAATACTACAATCTTTATGTTTTTTCGGGATTTATTTCCTTACGTGTCTTAAATATAAAACATCTCCCTCAACCAGTCTTAATTTTCTCATTAAACTAGGGCTAAGAGCAACCCCATATTGAGCATATGTGGGGTCATCTATACTTGGACCGCTATGAACTGGGCCATCAAATCTACCGTCATTTGGATTAACGTTTGTTTCAAGTGTATATGTAGTGTCCGACTTAGGAACATAGAAAACAGTATCCCAATCAAAAAGAATTTCTTTATTTGCGTTTGTTACATTTGCTCTTATAGAATAATATTCATACAACGCACCGATATCTGCTAACTTAACAAGTTTATTAGGATATGCTTTCCACCCACTAACTAAAGATAATTCTGCTGGAGATCCGTTTTTAATTGGTGTATACTTACCTGAACCAAGAACGCAAACCCTCGCTCTTAACCAATTTTCGTTCTTGTAATTAATAGATTGAATATACTGCTCTGGTTTACCATTTATCAATTGACCATTATATGGGATTAAATCGCCAAATATAAAACCTGACGCTTTATTGATATTATTTAAATCTTCTCCTCTTGCTGGGGCGCCGGGATCAATTGTAAAGGTTTTATTATCTGCAGTTGTAATTGATTTAGCAGTTGTTTGAGCTTGAGCTGTTTGTTGTTTTTTCTTAACCGCTGCTGAAAGTATTCTACTAAACAAAGGTCTATAACTAGACATAAATGTACTTTCTAATGACGGTAGTGAACTATTAGAAATTCTAACACCTGTAAATGTTGTTTCAAACGTCCCCTGTTTGATTGCGTGGCTCACATCAAAAACCAAATAAGTCCCTGTAAACATTGGGACATTAGCCAAATAAAAATACATTGTTGGCTGTATCATAGCATTACCCATACAGGTAACACTACATTGATAAGAAGCAGTTTTGTAAATATCAAATAAACCTATATCAACAGAATGACTACCTCCTCCACCTTGTGACCTTGCTAGCCTTTCTTGTGCTAAAGCGCTTTCTGTTGTATTCTTGTATGTGCTTTGGTCAAGAGAAATATTTTTAAATATATTTTGTGCTTGATCTCCAAAATTTATCTCAAATGAAACCACTCTATTTGATTTTGATAAATCAGTATCCATGAATATTTTGGGCTCAATCAATAACGGATTGTTGTTTGGATTTTTAATATCAAACCCATCATTTTTAAATTTATATTCTTTACTAACTTTAGACATATCTAGATATTGAGACGTCTTGTTAATATACTGAAGTATAATTTTTGGTGATGATTCTTGGTAGTCCACATCTAAGTGAGTTCCAAATAATGTACGAGCAATACTTTTAGAAGGTAGTATTTTTTTCTTATTGGTTGAATTAGTTCCATAGAAATTCACATATGCCGGTAACGGTCTTAAGTCAAAGTTTGTACCTTGAATTAACAATGAAACTGCACTATATAAATCTATTTTAATATTTTTTTCGTCCGCTAAAGAAATCAAACGTTCGAGGCTTATGTATGCCTCATTCCCAATGTCTCTATTAGCTCTATCTAAAAATAAAAATTCTTCCATAAGGCTCCTTTGCCCAATAGCGTTACCAGAAATCCATTTATCATTAAAAGATTTAAAAAATTGATATAAGTCTAGTAATGTTGTTTTTGTTTCGTTAAAACCATGATATATTGTGACTCTTCCTTCAATCGGCTCTTCTTTTAAAGCTGAAAATTTTCTGGTAAGATTATTTAAAAAATCATTTAATCTGTTTACCTGTGGACGGAATATGCTAGATTCTATATAGGTTTTAAAATTTGTGTAGTTTGGCGAAAATCCTGGAGTGTTTACAATTTGATCTTTAACCCATCCAGCATAAATTCTTGCTAACTCTCTATGTGCATATATATTTTCAGGTGTAACCTCAATATCGCTTATTTGAAAAAAGTGATGGTATAGATTAGAACTAATGCCACTATATGTTGCACCTGTGATATTTTGGCCAATATATAATTCAATTAATTTTTGGTTTTGTGGGGTTAACTGAGAAGCATTATATTCATTTAGACGATATGTCTTTGATCTTCCAATATATCCACGAATTACATAGTCATCAATTTGTCTAGGATTACCAATTGTTAAAATATCCAAAGCTTTATTATCTAATAGTTGATTGGTTAAATCTTCTAACTTTTTTGTTTGGTTTTCTTTTATCTTTACTTCGTAACCACTAGAATTAAAATTAATACCATTTTTAGATATACTGGTAATTTCTTTTAAAAAGCTTTGGAAAGAACTATAGTCAATTTCTTTTTTTACTGTATCTAAGTCAAGATCTAATGACGCAAAATCAATAAACATTTTTTCAAACTCGTCTAATATTTCAGGACTAAAGACCGCAATTAAATCCATTACACGTTTTTTGTTACCGTTTAATGTGTATTCGCCAGAAATATTTTCAAATCTTTCGCCATACGTTGGGAAATATGCTGTGCTATATGATGGGTTATTATTTAGATTATTTGAGTCATAAATAAGTCTAAATGAATCTTGTGTTAGTGTGTTAAAGTTATTGATTAAGTCATTTATTTGACCTCCATTAAATGAAGGTAAAACGGTATAACGAACATCGTCAGGAGAAAATATAGAATTATCAACTAAGCACGTAAAGGTATAACCAGATGTTGATGTTGGTTTTGAAATAACAAACTTGGTCATTCCTGATGCTACTGCAGCAGAATATTGGTTTGCGGCATTGGAAGCGTTAGCACTTGTTTTTGTAAAACCAGATGGATTATAAAAACTATACCCATTAACAATCTGAGAATATATACCATGGTAAAATGGATATAATCCCACGTAGCTATTACTATTATAAGTCGCCCCAGTTATTGTGCTGGTCATTCCAGTTTGATCTGGTGTTGTGTTTCCAGATAAGTTAAATGAAGCGTTAGTTGCATTATCAAAAAATGTTGCGGCATTAATAGGAATTGTAATCCCACTTATAATATCAATACCATCAGTAAGATATTTTTTATATCTATGGTATTGTGCCCCCCATCTTAAGATTAAATGGTGTGGTATGTAATGTGTTGCGCCAACTTCTTTAAGTAAAGCAAACATGAATGTCTTTTTACCATCAAAATCTAAAACATCATCTAGGTCTTTATATGGTAAAGAATTTAATAAAATATAAGCCGATCCAACATATCTACCTTCAACACCACCTTTCATAAAGTCATCATATAGCTGCTTATGAAAATATGGTGTGTTTAATAGATTTCTTGTAAAGTTATCATACTTTATTTGACTAGAAAACATATTCTTATGGTAACTTGAATTTACCCAAGCTTTTGGATTAATTGGCGAACTAATGAAATTAGAATTTTCATTAACTTTAAAGATACCTTTATAACCGATAGATGAACCAACACCAAAAGTGTTACTCAATAAATTACTTGCAACATATGAGCCGTATAGTTCAGAATTAAAAGGAAATTCTTTTGTTCTATATTCTGGAATAACAAACGAATCTAAAGCGGACTGTAACTTCTCAAATTCATTACTTTTGGTGCCACTTTCTTGAACAGACTTAGTATAGTGTTCAATTTTAAAATCACTATCAAGTAACCCTCTAATATATTCTACTGTTGTTAGACCATCTTGGAAATATGGAAATCTTTCCTTTTCTGCGAATTTTTCAAGATTGTTTGTTAAATCTGTTATGCTTTTAATTCTTGTGCTAAGCAATGCTCTTATTTCAAGATCACCTTGTGTTGCCCCACTAATATTTTTAAACTCATTTTCAACAATTTCGTCTAAACCTTTTCCATAGTCAAAACTCTCTAAAGATGTGATTAATTGAGCTCTCTCGTAAATTTCGTAAAGAATATTTGATAAAGATTTATCTATGTATGGTGATGGCACCGCAATTTTTAATAATGAACTAACATTAAATGTTTCTCTTGTTTCTTTATCATCATCAAATACAAAAGTAATTTCTCCAGGGCTTACTTCTTTACCAGTTCCAGTATCGACTCTTTTAACAGCAACACTATTATATGTTTCAACAAATTCAACCTCTGGCCAGATATTGTAATTATTACCTTTAGTTAATCCTATTATTTCTGGATCAGCGGGATAAAAAAATGTTGGTTTATCATCTCGACCATTCTTTTTAACTTCTGGCCAAGGATAAACAATTTCATTTTTATCATTTGATGTGTACCCAGATAATTCTTTTTTTCTTAAATCAGATTTTTGTATTGATTTGTTATGTACATCTTTCATTAATCTAATGTACGTATCTGCGTTTGCTAAAATAACAGCAAAAATATTTCTAATAGTAGGCTTGAAACCAAAGCCAACTTTTTTGTCTTGAATCACTACATTCATTTTGTTTTCAACTTCATTTTCAACCGCATCTCTTTTCTTAATGAATGTAGCTTGTATTGATTTTATATAGTTTACTAATTTTTCATTTGACACAAGTATTTGACTGTCTTTTATTTCATAAAAGTCTTTAATATTTTTTACGGTGTCTAAGGATATTGTTTGCGTCTCTATACCATTTTGTAATTTGGCTTTGGGTTTGCTACCAAATGCTTTATTATTTTCAAGATCATCCGTATAAAATTTAATAATAGAAGCTAATGAGTTATTGGTTGTTGTCCCTGTAACTATATCAAAATTAAGGGGACCACTTGTAACTTTACTACTATCGTTTGTTGGTTTGTTTAATCTATAATAATTTACAGTGGTATCAACACTTGACCCTGGAAATCTTAAAGTTTGAGAATAAGGGGGATTGTCTGCTGAAAGGTATCTATTACCCCAAGAAATAATTGCTTTTTCAAATTTATCAAGAGACTTATCATATTGTGCTACATCACTTAAAACATCGGGTTCGATTGTTTCAGAAAAAAGAGCTTTCTCTATAATTGTGTCTAATGCAGTTGCAGTCATTAATAAATCTCTAAGAGTTTTGACTGGGAAATCTTTATCAATATAACCCTTTGCTATGTATTCATTATAAACAGATTTTAATATCGCATATCCTTTTGTTGTTTTAGATATCTTTTTTTCAACAAAACCTGTTTTTTCATTTACCCTAAACGGTTCTGGTTTTTCAACCATATACATAAACGGTGCATTAATAATGTTTTGTAAAAGGATATCGTTTAAAAACGCATAGCTTGAGCCAACAAACTTTGTTGCTATCTCAAAATTACCATTACTTCCATTGAATTTGGATTTAAAATCAACCAATTGAAGTCTGTATCTTATTGCTTTACCATAATAGCCTTTAATTGTTAAATAAAATATTGGCCATGGCTGGTGAAAGAATGCTTTATACGGTGAGTTGTCTGGCGCGTCAAATAATGTTTTACCTCTAACATCAATAAAATTTATACCGACTTGAGGAATATTATTAGCCCCTTTAACCGTAATGTTTATTGAATCAATACCAAATGTTTGTGCGGTTGGGTCGTAATGTACCCCTTCACCAGTTGTTCTACTGGTTGCTATATTGTTATTTGAAACAAATGTTTCTGTCCAGTTTGTATCAAAGTTGTTTTCAAACTCATTTTTTGGGTCTGAGTTTCTAAGTAAGTTAAACTTACCTTGTGCAACCGATGTTAAAGTATTTGTTTGAGATTCAGAATATAAAACACTTCTTGGGACCAAATCGGCTTCAAGATTAGCATACATTACTAAATTTTCGTGATCTACAAATCTTGGCTGTAAATCTCCAGATGAAGAAACAACGGTATTAGGATCAATATGTACTATGTTTTGTTGATCTACTAATACTAATATGTTTTCATTCTGATTTAATTGATTATTCGCCATAATATAGTCTATACAATTCTACGCCCTTTTTATAATCTTGTAAAGAATTAATCAAAGGAAAAGGTACCCTAACGATTGCGTTATCTGGTATCTCAAACTCTACAGAGCCTAATTTAGGGTTAGCCATTAAAATTAACCAGCTAAATAATGGGGTTCCATAATATTCTTGTGATATTTTATCTAAACGATCTTTACCCTTTTTATAATTAAAAAACTTATCAGTAGACTTTTGAGGTATTTCAATACCTGGAACAATTTTATGTTCCCCATCTTCTAAAAAGTAATCATATCTATTGAAATACTGATTCATTATGTACTAGGTTTTATAAAGTTTAATTTAGTTGCTCCCGCCGAACCTTTTATTGCGTGTACTTTTTCAAGTATTTCGATTTCTTGTCCACTTAATGTTCCAGTATAACTGAAATCAAATGGTTTTATTTCTTTTTTAAGTTTGGCTTCTTTATATTTAAATTTCTTAATATCAGAATTAGATTTATTGTTTTTGATAAATTTTTCAATATTCTTCTCTATTCTGTTTATTGCATTTTGATCAAAATATTTTGTGTCCTTTGAATCATCATACAATTTTTTAATTATAGAAACCTTATCTTTTATTATAAACGCTAATATCTTTTTGTAAGCTGTATCATCAAAAGATGGTAAATTAAAGTTAATTGTGTTATCTAATTCGCTAGTAAAAATTGAATGTTTATCTTTTATAAGATTTATTGCTTCGTCATATTGTGTATAAAACTTAGTATAATCAAAATTTGCTAATGTAGCTACTGTTGTTTCCTTTTTATCGAATCTTCCATCTTTACCATTGGTCTTAACTATAAAATTAACCCTATCAATTAAATCGACAAGTTTATTTCTATTTTGCTCCAGTTCTTTAGCGGCTTTTTCGTCTCTAATTTTATTTAAAAACTCGGTTACTGTTGTTTTAATATACGCGTCAATTATTTCTCTGGATCTATCATACTTTGAAGTTCCTGAATCAAATCCTAAATCTAAAACAACATTGTGATCTGATGAACTAACTTTAGCTAATAATTCTTTTTCAACTCTTCCATAAAGATTTGCAAAATCAACGAATTGTTTATACTCACCTAATAAGTTAATTTGTATTGTTGATGACAATGTGTTTTGAACATCAACTTGATTAATTGTTCTATAGGTTTGTGATATAAACAGAGGTAAAAATTCTTTACCATATGATTCGGTTAATTTAGTATATGTGTTTTTAAACGCTGTAAAATAATCATTGGTTGATTTAAATAAATTTTGAATAACTTCTTTGTAAGTCATTTTAGTTCCATTTTGTGAACCAATCCAAGTACCATCTTTTTTAGTTTTATCTTCAGTTGGTATTTCACTTATTTTTGGTGTCTCGATCCCACCAGTTAGTTTTTCTAAAAAGTCTACATTGAATTTAACAAGCTTGTCTTGATCAACGGTTGAATCTGCTCTATAATCATACACTTCAGTGTTTGCATAGAAGTTTGAACTTAAAGCATTTTGTAATTTAGCCACCGGTTCTTTAATACCTTGACCACCAATAAAGTTAACTTGTAAGGTTACATCTGCAACCATTGGTTGAACACCTATACCTTCGGGATTTAAATCCCACGTACTATTCTCATACGTAATATTCATAGCTGTTATCACAATCTTTGAATGGTAGAAATCACCAATTCTTAAAACGCAAACAGGCGGCGGGCCAAATGTTGTATTTCTTGCATCCACAACTGTTCCATTTATATCTGTACCTAATTGTTTAACCGGTATAGTATCACCAGGTCTAATACATTGATGTAAGAACGTTAATCTAGCATTTAAACCCTCTGGTGTCATTGAGTGGAAAGCTGGATGAAAATATCTTAGCTTCTCTTTTAAACTACCAAATACAACAGGATCTGTTTCTTCTAATTTCTTAAAATAGAAACACTCAGATAAAGCCTTCATTATAAGTTTCTTTACAACATCTAATGGCGGCTTTCTCTTTTTAGTTGTTGTGATTTCTGAAATATCTGTTTTACCTGGGATTACTATTGTTTCTCCAGGAATAAATCTAGTTTTCTTTTCTGGTTCAGTTTTATTAACTTGTTCATAAGTTATTACAACACTTGCAGATCTACAATAGAAAGTAATTGGGGCGTATTTTTTTAAACCAGTTTTATTTTTAATTTCTTTACCGGTACAATCATATGTTTCCGGGCCACTTGCTGTCGCTTTCTCACCCTTGTTAATAAAATCAACAACCATAGAACCTTCAATGTCTTCACCATAACCTAATTTTTTAAGGTCTATTGTTATTGTTTGATTAGTTTGTGCTGTATCTGTATTTAATTGGTCAATTGTTTTATCCCATTTGTACTCTGGTATTGTATTTGAATCTTTTGAAATTGACTTTAATATATATTTTATTAAACTATCAGATCTTCTATGTGAAAGTTTAATATTGTATGAATCATCCGCAACAAATGATGTTGACGACTCGATAGTTAGTTTTATTTGTTTTATATTCTTTTTCTCTAATTCCGATTTAAGTGTTGCTGTTGCTCCACTTATTACACCAAAGTTAGTTTGTAATTCTGTAAAAGCAGTATCAATTAAACCCTTTTTATCATTTATTAATGTTTGAATTGAAATTGTGCCTCCGCTTGTTGGATCTTCTGTTCCAAATATAACAACTCTATCTGCTCTATTATCTTTTGTATCGACAGTTAAGATAGTATTAAGTCCACTAGCTAATTGATTTTTAAAGTTTTCCTTATCTTTAATGTAATCATTGTATACTAAATCATATGATTGACTTTTAGCGTCAACATAAATGTTAGTTTTTGGACCAGGGATATCATTAGGGAAATAAATAATTTTATCAGCCAAAACTTGTCCAAAGGTATTTCTACCATCAGCGGCTGGACTTTCAATAGGTTCTTCTCTTCCTGGTTTTACTATTACTTCTCCAGCAACATTATTAAATTCAAGAGATGTCGTTGTATCTTCTCTTTTAAAATTTCCGCTTGAATCTTTTCTATAATACTCAAGATAAGACATTATCAATTGAAGATCAGATGGATCTAACGTAATATATTTTCTAACTAAAGTATAAAAATCAACATCATAACATCCTGCAAAGAATGAATTTAAAAAGTTCTCAGCTTCTTCGTCAGAAATTTCTTTAATTAACAAATTAAGAATACTTGGATGATCAACAACAACTTTAAAAGATATAGTACCTGTTCTTTCTGTATTTTGATACGTGTATATTGGTTCTGGTCTACCTAAAAAATTATTTTTATCCCAGTTAGCTGTATTAGTTTCGTTTACCTTTAAATCATATGGAGGAAACCACATAACACGACCGCCGGTTGCTCCTCTTTCACATATTGGTAAATCGTTAACAGTATATCCAAATTTATTTGATGTTTTCCATGCTAAATTCTCGATAGAAAACATATATTTTTTAGCTTTACCTTCTATACCATCTATGTTAGTAGATCCAACAAAAGATCTATTACCATTTGACATTGGTGCTATGTTTAAATTCCATGGCGTACTCATAACACTGTCTTCGATTTTTCTAATCGTTCCAGTTTTTTTCATAGTATCGCTATAGTTCATATAAGCTCTATCTTTTGTCCAAACTCTACAATATTCAGTACCATCTTGTACACCTGTTGCTTTATCAACATATGCTATTGCTGAACCTCTTGATATTAATTTAGTACCTTCTCTGAAAACTCTTGATGTTTGATCAATAACATTTGCAACATGTGATCTAGATTCACCACCATTCTTTGGTAATGAATTTAATAATTGTTGTGTTTTACCAAGTATTGAATCGTCTCTGAATTCGTGTTTTGTTGATAGGCTATCTTCAAAAACACCTCTTTCTGATGAATACTCAGTATTGTTAGCCCCTAATCTATTTTTTGAATTAATACTAAACCAAGTTAGTTTTCCTGGAATAGTTCCTCTTTCTGAAATATTTTTTTCGTTAGAAAATAATTCCGCTGCCTTTGAATCAAATTTATATGAAAGATAATATGGACTTAATACTTTTTTTTGGTTGAAATCTTCTAAAACATTTTTAATGTCATCACCTCTATCATCACCAATATATGCTTTACCTTCAGGAGCCTCTCTACCTAATACTTTATTTATGCCGGTAGCAACACTATCAACAAAGTTGAATAATTTACTTGTGTTTTGTGACCTAGCTCTAGTTGTATAATTTGGTGCATAGGTTGAAAAAGATAAATTATCAAATAAAACATCTTTTTGACCATCACTCAAATATTCAATCATTAAATCTGATGGTTTTCTACTTGGTGTTGGCCTTCTTTGTATTCCTAATAATGAACCTAATACACCAGTAGCATCTTGAAATATTTTTCCTAATTCAGTTTTAGGTACTGGTCTGTTTACAATAGGATTTGCTGGATTTGTTAAATAATCACCAGGTATTTCTGACCATGGAAATTCTATACCAGAAACTGTTTGTAAAAAATCTATTGCTTTACCAGGTATGGTTTTTGCAACAGTAATCTTATAATTTTTTTCAATTAATCTTTCTCTACCTCTTATAATATTAATTGCGGATGATAAGTTACCATTAACCGCATCTAATATTCTTGCTCTACCTTCTGTGGCTGTTTTTAAATTTTGTCTAATTCTAGATTGAACTGGACCATCTGGCGACTCGGTTAAATGATAGTTAGCAAATTTTGCTAATGTTGATTCAAACTCGTAATTACCAGAATTTAAAGCCCCAATAAGACTTCTACCTAATATACTGTCAGCTATTGGAAAATAAGGATACAAACCTATATTACCAGCCGGATCAATTAAAATTCTTGTATTTTCTAAAACTTCGTATTGACTGTTTTCGGGTCCGAATCTATTACTACTATCTGTTGAAACTAATTGAGCGGCTCTAGATGTGTCATCGTTTAATGTCACATCTCCTAAATCTCTATTAGCAATATTTCTGGTATTTTGAATAGAATAATTAGACGTGTTAAAAGTTTGAGGCCCGTTTGGTTTTTGTAGGGTCTTGGCTAATAACTCATCTCTAAGTTTTTTTGTAGAATTAAAATCTAAATAACTTGGCATCTATTCTTTTATCTAATAAATAGATAATTTATTATTTTACTATGCAAATGTTTTAGTGCTCTTAACGATATTAGAAACAAATTCAGCTCTCATTTGTGGATTTTTAGATAATTCATCCACAACAATACCCGCTAATTGTGTGCTATTACTGTTTATATCCACTTTAATGTCTACGGCGCCTGTAAAGCCCTTTAAATTCTCATAAGCATCTTTACCTTTTTCTATACCTCTTTCGATTAACTCTTTTGCTTTTTCTAGGACCTCAGTTGCTTTTTCCTGAATATTCAAATCTTTAGTTATATCACTTAGTTTTGTTTCTAGATAGTTAATTGTTTCTTGTACCTCTTTTGGCATTCCTCCTTTTACCTTATCTATTATTTTATCTAAAGCTTCACCAGCAGCTCCTGTAGCCTCACCATATACTTGTCTAACTGTTTGAGCGGTATTATTTTGTGTTGGGTTAATATTTTCAGTAAAATCGACTGCCTTCTTCATTAAATTAGCTGCAGCATCCCCAGCCGGTCCACTTCTCACATCCTCCATTAATCTTAAGTAAATTGCTGTTGCTACGTTTAATATTTTTGTTGTTTCATTAAATTGGTTTCTAGCAATATCTATTGGCTTTTCATCTGCAGCTTTTTTCTGTAAATCCTGTAATTCTGCTAGTTGTTTATCTGTTAAATCACTCAAACTAACAAATCCATCTTTAACGTTGGTTAGACCCATCTGTTGAACCATATTTTTAGGTATATCGAAACCAACTTTTCCATCTTTTATTGTTGCAATATTTGAAACAAATTCTCTTTGGTCATCTGTTAATGATGGGAACATATTCAATTCGCTCATTGCTTCAAATTTAGCGGCTCCTTTAACTGCCATATTTGTTAGCTCGCCCATTGATATACCCAATGAATCTGCCATAGCTTTAGCTCTTCTTAAATTCGCTCCACTTACTTCAAATCTTCCTTGTTCTGCATTGTATGTTGCTAAGCTTCTTGCTGCACCAATAATACTTGTTTGTAACGATTCAACATTATTTGTTGCATCATACATTAGTTTAATTGGGTCTGCTAAATCGCCAACGGCGCCACCAACAACTTGTAAATTAGCGGCTAAATTTATTGCACTTTCTGGATCATATAATTTATCTGCAACGGTAAAAATACTTTCCATGTTTATTTTTAAAGCTTGAGCTTCTTGAACCATTTTACCCAAACCAGCTATTCCGTTTTGGAATCCAAATGCGTTTAGTTTACCGAGTTGGCTTATTAAGGTTTCTGATGTAGCTTTTGCACTAAGACCTAATTTTATTGATCTTGAACCAATTTGTTCAATAGATTTTGCAGCACCATCGAGGCCAATACCAACATTTCTAAAATTTTCAGCGTTCTCTAATATTGTTTTTGAATTCTTTGTGAATGCTAACGACGCAACCATGCTATTTGATATGGTCTTGTCATTATATGTTGCCATTCTCTCAGAATTAACCATTAAAGACTCAACAGCGCTTATTGTTTCGTTTGTTGTAACACCAAATCGCTGAGCTTCAATCATAGCGAATCTGGTTGTATCCATCATTTCGGTTGCAATTCTGCCGACATACCCACCAGCACCCCTTGTTTTTTCTAATAATTCAGCATTTAATTTAGCTATATCCCCTAACAAAACCTCGGTTGTTGCAAGTCCAGCATCGAAAACCGTTGATATTAATTCTAAAGGATTAAATGTCGCCATCCCCTTTACAGTATTGAGTATTTTTTTACCAGTTTCTGTATTAATTCTAGCTAAGGTTTGAGCTTGTTGATCTATAAAAGCAGCACCTAGTGCACTTGCAACACTATTACCACCACTTGAGGTTGTTGACGTTGATTTAGAGGCTTTGGCTGCTGTATCAGCAATCGCACTAGCGTGTTTTTCTGATGCTTTTTTTGCATCATCATCATCGATACCTAAACTTCTTAAAAAGTCGTAAAAATCTTTTTTTATGTCTGCCATATTACTAGTGCTATAATATTATAAATAGTTTTATTCAGTTTTTTGTAATATAGCATTAATCATGCTTGTTCTTTCGTGAATTGGCAGGATTAAGATATCTTGATAACTAAATCCTCTTGAGACAAGAAATAGTATAGTTTCTATTTGACTTTTTTTATATTCCGTAGAAGGGACGAAAAAATTCCACCCCAAAGTCAACCAAAACTGGGACTTTTTCTCCTGACGGGGCGATTACATCTACTATTAAGTCTAAACCTGGTTTATTTTCTGATACAAATTTTTTAAATTCTAAAGAATCTTTAATTGGTAGATTTTGAATAAATTGATAAATAGCCATTTGGTCTCTTTGACCATCTACTGATTTTATCATCATCTCCAATCTCTTTGTATTAACAGGTGCGACATTTGTACCACTTGTTTCTTTAATTAATTGTAATTCTTTTTCTTGTGTGTTTGATAAAAACTTAAAAGTTACATTCTTTTTTGATACTGGAAGGCTAAATGTATATTCACCATTAGCATCCGCTGTTAATTTAAAATCCTTAACCTTTAAAACAGATAAATCCACTACTGCTTCAAATTGTTTTTTTGTTCCTGGGTCAGTAATTGTTACAGTATACTCAGTTCCAAATGCAGTATTTCTTAAAAATATTAATATTGCTTGTCTGTCTTCTTCTACAATCTCGTCAAAAGAAATATCTTTATCTAAAATTTTTCTTTTTAATAATTCATCCACAACCGTTTCAGATTGAATCAAGTTTGGAGACATTAAAATATTTTCGTCTGATGCGGTTAGGTATGCAACTCTTAATGATTTTTTTCCGTTGGAATAATGTACACCTTGAGAAGGTAGTTGAACAACATCATACGCAACCATTGGGTTAATATTTTCCATAATAGTATTGAATTCTTTTCTTTTAATATAACTATAAAATAATTAAAAATCAATAGACCAGCGTTTCACGTGGAACACTTGATATAATTAATTGATTATCAATTAAATAAAAATCCCACATCCGTTTTTTACGAATATGGGATTATAAATAAAACTATTTGAATATTAGTAAACTTGGATACATCTATCCATTCTTAGTTCAGCGTCAATTGAAGCTAAAGCATCTTCTGAATAGCTAAGATCACCAAAGTTTAAACTTGTTAAGAAACAGCCTTCTAAAATCCACTTCTCAACAACAACCCCTGTTGGATCTAACATTTCAAGTTCTACGTTCTTTTTATAACCTGCAGCATAACCCATTCTACCAGTTACGGATTCAGCATGAAGACGGAACCATTCCATCAATGCTTGGGATGCAGATGGACCAATTGGATCTTTAAAAGTAACCTTAATTGGGTCCCAGGTAAATCTACCTGCTACATATGTTGAAGTATTTAAAAACGGAATTTCAGTTGAATTAATTTTAGCACTAGGACGGGATGTAGATGTTACATACCACTCGTTGATACCCAAAGATGATGGAAATCTTAGGATAAACCTATTTTTACGTTTCGGTTCATATGGAACCGGCATTTTCATTAATAAATCTGCCATTGTGTTTGTGTTATATTGTTTTGTTTATTTCTTTCCTTATAAATATATCAATATTAGAAATAAATTTATTTTTCAAAATACTTGACTTTTTGGAAAAAAATCGTTAGCTTTTTGCTACTACGTTACTAAAATACTAATGTTCTAATAGTACTATTTTACTTTATTCTAATATTTCTATGTTCTATTATTTCTAATGTACTGATTTTCAATGTACTAATATTCTTTAATTACTACTTTATACTAATAAAAAAGGGATGGTTAAAAACCACCCCTTATTCAGTCAGATTCTGACTATTAGATATTCTCAAAAGAAGCTCCTGTTGGTGTAATAATAAACTCAACATCAATAAATTCTAACGCTCTTGTAGGTTTGATGTAAATCTTACCTCTCAATGTGTTAGCATCAATATCTTCTGGATCGTTTGATACTGTTACACGGAAATCATAAAGACCTCTTTCTTTCTTAATTGATTCAAGAATTGGGTTAACCAATCTTAAGAACTCTTGTCTAACTTGATCATCATTTTGTTCAAACAATAATCTTACAGCTACTGCAGAGATTAACTTTCTTGCTCTTAATAACAATCTTCTTACGTTGATTCTATCAAGTGCTGATTCTCTAACTTGTAACGTTTTGTTACCCCAAATAATAGTACCTGTATCAGAGAATGTTGCAATTGGGTTAATTCTTGCTTTATAAAGTTCGTCTCTTTCATCAAGAGTCAACTTCTTAGTTGCTTTGATTGAGTTAACAAGACCTCTTGAGTAACCCGCTACTGCGAACCATGGGTAAGATACATTATCAGTTAATGCAATATTCTTTAATACCTCACCTGTTGGTGGAATATAAAGCTGAGTAGCGTTATCTGTATCTCTTACTTGAATCCAAGGCCAGTAAGTTGCTGAGTAGTTAGAATCGAATCCTAAATCATCTAAAGCACCAATTACTTCGTTAGCACCCGTTGTGCCGCTAAAATTAGGAGCATTGATGATATAAAGAGAGTCCGCTCTATCATTCTCAATAATATCAACCGCTTGATTTACAAGTGAGCTATGGTCGTTCCAGTTAATACCTGGTGTAGCAAAAATGTTAATATCAACAGCTTCAGGATTCTTGAATGTTTCAATACCCTGTAAAAATGCGTAGTAATCTGAATTACCAACTAAACTATTGAATACACCACCATTAGTTGTGTGTCCGCTTATATAAGTTGTCTTTCCGAAAATGAAACCATCTCCGTTTGATCTAACATTTCTGTAGATATCCCAACCATCAAATCCACCAAATACTGGTAATGTAAATTTGCGGAAGTTAACACCATCTAATTTACCTTTATTAGTACCTTCTAAATCGTATGAAGTTGTTTTAAATAATTTTTCACCAGTAGTACCTGTAATATTTGCTGCGTTAACAGACAAGTGGAAACCAAAAGATGAATCAGTTGCATCGGTACCCTTAAATTTGAACATATCTCTATCAAAAATAAAGTGTTCGTCTGTAGATAAACCTAAAGTAACTTTCTTCACTTTATCACCATTTGTTGTTACAGGTGTACCATCTACATTGTAGTATAAAACATCACCAGCATCGTAGTATTTTGTTTTGAAACGAATACCACCAACGTTAGCTTTTGTTGTTACACCTTTGAAACCAGCTGGGATAGCATCTGTTGGAGCATCATCTGCCATAACCAACATAATGTACTTAGATCTTAATTCATATTCGCCATCAGAAGTACCAATCTTTCTACCAACATAGCCAGGAAGATCTGGGTTCATAGTACATCTGCTGTATTTTTCTAATACAACCTGATTTGCGTCTGTATCGTTGAAATCACGAACAAGAACATCAAATTCGCCTGTATCTAAATCAATATTTTGAACGGTTACTTTAACTTCGTAGTTAGATGCGTCACCATCAGATATTGTTAAGAAACTGAATAGGTCAAATACCTTACCACCTCTAACCTCAGAAACGATGGTTGAAGATCCGGCCATGTCCCACTGAGTCATAAAGTTATCACCTTCAGTTGCGTTTACAACTGTTGTGCTTAAACCTCTAATTAAACCTTGTTCAAAAAGATTTGAAACTAAGTTTGGATATGCTTCGTGTACATATAATGGATATTCAATTCTATCTTTATCAAATACATCTGCACCAATTACCTTTGTAAGGTACTTTGTGGAAGTTTGATCTAAAGAACAATTAAATGTTCTAACATCACTATCGATATCAGTTACTTGAATTGTAAAGTCAGCTAAAGGATTAGTTGATAATCCAGATCCACTAACGCTAACAGTTGTGCCAGTTACTCTGTGTGTTAATACGTTTTGAATATAGCTACCTCTAGATCTCAATAGGCAAACTTGCATATCATGATAATCGGTATTCAATGATGCATTATACTTAAATCTTGTTACAGTGAAAGCTGATGTACCTGTTGAGTAAACAAAAAGGTATGAATATACACCATCAATTGTTGAATCAGTTGATCCTGTTTTAGTGTAGTAAACGTTGTACCATTCTTTATTGTTATTTGAGCCAATTGGTGAAACCAATTCTACCCCTGTAAGACTGCTAGTAGCAGATTCAGGAACTTCTCCGATTGTGAACCATTCGTTGTGCGCGTAAACACCGCCAGAATTAGTTGCTGCTACCAAGTAGTCAGTAATTGAAGAACCTTCTGTTGAGGTTTTTCCTGATAATTCAGCATAGATTGTGCTACCTGTTATGCCTAATGCTGTTGGTACTAATGAAATACCTGCTGTTGATCCGCTTAGTGAACCAAGAGTTACGCCACCTAGGGCTTTGATGCCCCAAGTTCTGCCTGGTTTATATCCAGTAAGTCCTAATACACGGGTTACAAATAATTGGTTTGACTCTTGTAAATAAGATTTCGCAACATATGGAAGTTCATATTTTGGATTTCCAGCACCATCTTTTGCGGGGCTAGTACCACCAAAATAAGTTCTAAATTCATCAAAATTTGAAATTAGAATTGGTTCAAATGCTGGACCTTTCAAAGTCTCACCAACCAGACCCAATGTTGTAACACCTACACTTTGAGCTACGAATGTTAAATCTTTCTCTGATGTATACACACCTGGAGAAACGAATACTCTGTTTGAATTTGCCATTGATAAATGTTTGGTTAATTAATTTTATTCTTATCAAATAAATATCTTTGTTTTCAGCAAAGATTTCTGGATTTTTTCGTATTTATATCCTAATTTATCTTTTTAGATAGTTATTTATCTTTAACCATGGAAAAGAAAAGTAAAAACGTAAAAATCAGTGAAAAGCACCACGAAATGTTAAAAAACTATTGTGATAAGAAAGGCTTAAAAATTTATAAAGTTTTGGAAAAAATGATTGAAGAAATCGTTAAACCCAAAAAAACTGACATTTACGGAGAGGATTAATATACGTAAGTAACCCCTATCTTAGAGCCCAATGTGGGTGAGAAATTCAATTTAACCTGAGTGGCGGAGCTAACATCAAAGCCTTGACCCTCTTCTTCAACTAGACCATTTATATCCAAACTTACAATACTGTCAATCGCGTTATTTAAAGTAAAAATTAAAGAACTGCCGTCATAGTTAAAATATTCGGTAGCTACCTGTAATGTTTTACCATAGCTATCGACAAAAACACTATTTCTACCTTTAAAATATGTTATAGTAACAGTACTCCCCTCCAAAGGTGGTGATGCGAATGTTATTTTAGATGTACCTGCTATGTGAAAAAAATCAACATCTCTTTCTTGTAATAAACCGTTAATCGAAACATTAAACAACATACTAATACTTTCACCAACGCTAAATGCGGTTTGCATACCATCTGCAATAAAGGTACCAACGGTAATATCAATTCTTTTATTAATATATTTCTTTTGGAAATTTGTATTTTTAGCAAATTCAGTCATTAAGAAAAATCTACTAACAGCCGGCTTAACCTCAAATTCTTCTTGATCTATTAAGAATCCCAACATTGTAAATTGATAATTCTGAAGATAGAATCTACGTCCATCTATCTGTTCAATTGGCGAATTGTCTTCCACCTTATCCATAATAATTGGAATATAGTGTCCCTTAACCATAGTATAGGCTTGTCTAGAAGCAAACTTTTGAAGTATAATTTTATTAAATCTATTTAATTCTCTAAGCTTTGTACATACAATCGTAACCTCAAAAGTGATGTCAACAGGAACAGGTTGTGGTATTTTATATATGTCTGCCCCCATTTGATTACCATTCCATGTTGCAACAGACGCATAATGAAATTGTAACCTTTCAGGTATTGTCCTAACAATTGACGGGTTTGTGCCTGGCTGAACGTCCGGTCTTCTAATTACCCCAACAAACGGTACTTGTAAGTTACCATCGGAATCTGAAAACTCCCAAGTGTTCATAATTTGGGCCCATCTTTGTATAGTTAAGATTTTTGGAATTACTGGTATTTTCTTACCATCAGATATAACAACAAAATTCTTTTTTACGAATTCTAACATACCAGCATCCAAATCGTCATGTAAAACAGAATCAGGGAGATAAGAATCTGATTTTGTTATTTTGTCTAATAACTCTTCTCTTCTTTCTGTTAAGATTTTACCTTTGTAAATCTGAATGTCTGTTTTTCTTTTAGGTATTCCCATTTTATACTCCTCTAAATTCTTGATCTTGTGCTATAGCACAAGTAATAGTTCTGTAATATGGTTTATAACCAAATAAATGATGTGAGTTATCCGAAGTGACCTTACCATCATTAGTTACAGTATAATATCTTATTTTATTTTCCGATTCTGGATAACCAATATAATCACCATATTTTATATCCACACCAAGTTCCTCTAAATGTCTAATGTAAACAGACAATATTAGATTACCTGGTTCTAGGTATCTTAACATACCACCTTTATAACTTGAGTTTTTGGGTGCCTCAACTTTAACAAGTGCATTAAATTCTATAGGTGGGAAATATTTTATCTCGTCCTGCCCAACTTCCCCGTAAACATCGTCCTTATCTGTTTTCTGTCTATCGACTCTATAAAGGACAAGTTTTTGATTTAAATCACCATGTAGGTATTCTTGACCTATTTGAACTTGTAAATTAAAGTCTTCTTCTGAAAAGAATTTACTTAATCTAGTTATGGGTAGTTTATTGCTCATACCCTATAAATAGTTTATAAAGTATTTAGAATTACTTATATTATATACTGTATGGAAACTAAAATACCAGAAATTGTAGCGAGAGAGATACTTTTTTCATATGCGGGTTCTAACAACCATCTTTTAGATTTAAAAAGAAAAGTTTTAGAACTTAAAAACTATTCCTTGAGTAGACCTCAAGCAGATTATGTTATAAAATATGAAAAAGTAATACCTAAGGTTGCTAGGAAATGGGTTAAGGTCTTTTCTTCTTTTGCTGAAAAAATGAGAGAAGATAGATTGTTACCTGTTGCCCCCGAACAAATATGGGTTGAAAAATTATTATGTGAAACAGATAAAGCGTATCATATATGGGGTAAGGTTGTAGACGGTGATATACTTCACGCTTTTTGGGTTCCTAAAATTGCTATTATACCGGAAGAGAAAAAATTAAATAGAACTATTGATTATAGCCCATATGACAATAGACCTCCAATGGACCACCAAAAAGAAGCCATTGAAAAGTTATTAGCAAACGATAAGTTCATTCTTGCTGATGATATGGGGCTTGGTAAAACTACCGCAGCGGTTATTGCTGCTTTAGAAAGTGGGGCTAAAAAAATCTTAATCGTTTGTCCAGCAACATTAAAAATAAACTGGGAAAGGGAGATAAAAAATTATACTGACAGAAGGATATTAGTAATTGAAGGTAGAAAGTGGGGTTCCACTTTTGATTTCTACATTATCAATTATGATATCCTTAAAAACTTTCACACAACAGATAAAAGTGAAGATAGCGAAGCGTATAAGTTAATAGCAAATAATGGTTTTGATTTAGCTATTGTAGATGAAGCACATTATATTTCAAATGCTACTGCACAAAGAACAAAATTGTTAAACGATATATTAGGTATAATTCCTAAAGTTTGGTTACTAACAGGTACACCAATGACCTCTAGACCTATTAACTATTATAACTTATTAAAAATTGTTGAATCACCATTGGCTCTTAACTGGCAGAGTTATGTTAGAAGATATTGCGCCGGATATCAATTTAGAGTTGGGAATAGAAAAGTTTGGAATACTAGCGGAGCATCCAATCTAGATGAATTAAGGGAAAAGACTAAAAATCTTGTTTTAAGAAGAATGAAGACTGACATCTTGGATTTACCAGAAAAGATAATTACCCCTGTTTATCTAGAGCTTCAAAGTAAATTTTATGATAATGAATTAGAAGACTTTATAAGAATATCTTCTGAAAACAAACAAAAAGAAAGTATATCGGTAACACTTAATCGTTTAATGAATATTAGACAATTAATTGCCATGGAAAAAATACCATACACTTGTGAATTGATTGATAAGTTTATTGAGCAAAATAAAAAAGTCATTGTGTTTACAAATTTTACTGCAAGCCTAGACGCGTTACATGAAAAATACAAAAAGAACTCTGTAATTTTAGATGGTAGAATGAGTAAAGATAAAAGACAAGAAAGTGTTGATAAATTTCAAACAAATGATAAAATAAAAGTCTTTATCTCCAACATAGTTGCAGGTGGTGTAGGGATTACTTTAACGGCGGCTGAGGGGGTTATAATGAACGATCTGTCATTTGTACCTGCCCACCATTCACAAGCCGAGGATAGGGCTTATAGACATGGACAAACTAAAAGCGTTTTAGTTTATTATCCAGTGTTCGACAACACGATTGAAATCCAAGTGTACAACATACTTCAGAAAAAGAAGAATATTATTGACCAAGTAATGGGTGATGGCGAATATGGAGATACGTTTGCTAGCGAATTACTTAAGAACTTATTATAGTTTTATTTATAATCTGGTATTTATTAGTAAAAGCTATTTTAATGAGTACTGTTATAAGCGCACCAGAAAAAGAAAAACTTTATAGTCAGATATTACACCTTTTGGGTATGCCAGTTAGAGGTGTTGAATTAACAGAAGAGCAAATGGACTCGTTCCTTGAAATATCTGTAAGTGAATATGAGCAACTAGTTAATGATTGGCTTATCGAATCTCAATGGTCAGCGTTAGCTGGATTAGATGTAGACACACAATCTTTAACAAAAGCTTTTACTACTAGAGATATTAATTACGAAACTCAATATACCTATTCTTACTCGAAAATCGTTGGTCTACAAGCAGGGGGGCCGTGGGAATTAAAAAAAGATTATATAACCCTAGAGCGCAATAAACAAATTTATGAAATACCAGCCGGAAGAGAAATAAATGAATTACTTTGGTTTTCAAGAGCTGAGCTAACTGATTCAATTGTTGACCCATTCTTAGGTGGTTTTGGTGGTCTTGGTGGTGTTGGTTTTGGTGGTGTGGGTGGTTTTGCCCAAGTTGGCGCTTCAGGGTCTTACTTCTTATTGCCAGCATTTGATTTGTTATTAAGAATGCAAGATAGAAATATAAAAAACCGTTTAATTGGCGGGGATTTAACATATAGAATAACAGCTGGACCAAATGGTATAAAATATGTACACTTAATGAACGTACCAGGCGGTAAATATGATTTTGGTTCGATACAAAACAATAATATTAAAGTTTGGTATTGGTATTATGATACTTTCGATAGAGACACCTGTTTAAAAGAAAATAAAGATGTAGTTAGATTGCCATCAGACGTTGTGATGGATCAACTTCAATGGGACGAATTAAATAGACCGGCGCAAAACTGGGTTAGAAAATATCTAATGACTTATTGCAAAGAAGCGTTAGGTAGAATCTATGGTAAATTCTCTGGCGATTTAAAAGTACCAGATAGCGATGTTAAATTAGACTACACATCTCTTCTTACAGAAGCTAAAGATGAGAGACTTAAGCTAAATGAAGAATTGATGTTAAGACTTGAAAGACTTCGTCCAGACAAAATGCTTGAAAGAAAAGGCAATGAAGCTGAGAACCTTAATAAGGCCCTCAAGTTCAGACCTATGACAAATCCATTTAACGTTATTTAATCTGGTATAGCAGCATGTAATGCATAATCGTGAGAGTTTCTTTCGATCATTTCATCCTCCTCGTGCTTCTCTTTGATACTTTCAGCCTGGAAAGAAACAACCTTTCTATTGTATTCTATCCACTTCTGATCAACATGTTTTAAGCTGTCCTCAACATACATAAAAAACGGGTCTTTGTTAATTCTATTCCAGAACATAACTTCGCCATCAGATAATGTCATTACTTCATCTAGACTATCTTGACCTTCTGTTTTTAATGGATATCCTGAAACCAATTCACATTGTTTTTTTGTAAAGAAGATTCGCTTTGATGGGTCATCTATTAATATATCTTCTCTAATCTCTGGTTTAAAAACAACTAACAACGGCTCAACTCTTTTATTAAAGATACTGATATACCTCGCAGAATTATAATCACCTGTCATATCAGGATTGTTAACCAAATCACGTTCCGTAATCATGTAACAATTAATTTGAATATAATCAGCTGGTAGAGGTTTGCCATGTTTTGCAAAATATTCCTCTTGTTGTTTTTTTGTTGGCTTTGTTAATTTTTGAACATCCCCATCGCCTTTTTTAGTACCATTATTAACATAGTAAATTGTTTCACCCAAAGTTGCTGGATAATTGTTTTCAAGAACCAATTCCATGTGAGCTTGTCTTGACATTGCAGCACCAGATTTAGTTACTTTTTTACAATGCTTTTTATAATCTTCTACACTTTGTTTAACACGCGCCTTATTTGCAATTTTTGTTAATGGTATTTGCTTGTTATAAATTTTTTCAATTGTTTCATAGTACAAGTTTAAAAATTCAACACCGTCACCATTAAGTAAATGAACTAATCCTTGATCTAAAAACTCAACAACATATTGCTGAAGCTTTTTAGATTTAATTGTATTTCCAGTTAGTTTTATTTTTTCTTTACCTTTCTTGATAAGCTTAATAATATAATTTTTACGAGAAACATTAATACAAGCCGGCGCCATATAGTCAATGTCCAAGCCCATTTCATTTCTCATAAACAAATCATTGAATTCTGCAGTGTCTGCCTCAACACCACTATATTCCTTACCAGCCTCAACTAATTCGTTATTACCCTTACCAATATATTTGTGCTCGTTAATAGTTTCAGGTGTTTCAAAGTTAACACCATCAGTATCCATTACAAGAGGTTTATATCCTTTTTTCATAAAGAACATAATCATCATTCTTAAACACTGACGACCAGTACAGGTAATCATCTCACCCATATTCATATCTCCCCATGGAAATACCTGTGGTGCTGACAACGATCCAAAATACGCGTTGATAAAAATTTTAATTGGTAACTGCTTTCTATCATACATCTCAGCTTGTACCGGATCTTTATCTTTTAATTCCGCGGCTAATCTTTTGTATAAAATACGAATGTTACGAAAATACTTTAACATTGATTTCTGTACACCCATAATATCACAATCCGGAAATACATCGTACACAAGTTGAATTGACGGGTAAAGTGATGCATAGTCAAACTTAACAATGTTCTTTGAGTAACCAACTGTCAATAATCTTGATAAACCACCAGTGATACTTCTCTTCTCATCTTTAAGTGGTACAGCTAAATCATTTTCATAAGACCAAGCTAACATTAGAATTTTCCAAAGAGTTGCTGTACCCATTGTTGCGATCCTTTCGTATGTTGTTGGGATCACTTTAGAAAGTAAAAACGTAGATTGACTAAATGAATCATCAACAATCATTGTTTCATACAAGTCATCGTCAAGATATTGTTCTACAATTTTTCTACCCGGCCAAACTTCATATTTACCAGGGTATTTTTCTAATAAACCATCTGTTCCCGGCTCGCCAATTTTTTTATATTTTCCTGTCTTAGGGTTTATGTAATAACTTTCGTTATCCAAATAAATTTTAGAAATGAAAGCACCATCAACGTACACACGATTTGGTTTTTCTTTTTCTAGATACTTTGTGATATACTTTAATCCCCAAGATTTAATTTCAGAATTAATCGCTTGTGCTCTACGAACAGAGTGTGCAATATCAACCATGCTGAATCCCCATAAAACATATTGTGTATATGGCTCAACTTCGTTTGCTAATTTTAAAACACCTTCTTTTGTTTTGATACCACTTTTTGTAAAAATTTGAGTAGCTTTTTTGATATCCACACCAAGTAACTCTGCTCTTTTCATTATGAATGGTAAGTCAAATGCTGCAGAATTGTAACCACTAATAATCGTTGGTTTAAGGTCTTTTATAATTTTGAAAAATTCTTCGATACATTTTTTCTCACCATCTTCACCATATGCATCCAATAGTTTTCTATAACCGCGATTATCTTTGATTCCAATTAAAATGATTTTATCATTCAACGGATCAAGACCCGTTGTCTCAATATCGAATACCATTCTATGAACTTCATTATAATCTTCAATACCTTTGAATAATCTTTTTTTCTTTTGAATAAGGTATTGTTCTACCGGCGTTAAAATAATAAACTGAGATTTGAAATTTTCTCCCCAAGGATCAATACCACCATCTTTAAAAAATTTAATAAGTTCTTGGTAACCCTTGGTACTTTTAACCATGTACTTTAAGCCGGCTTCCAATCTTTCATTTTCGCCAGTTTGAAGTTTGGTGCTTAAAATACCATACTCACCCATTTTCTTTTTTTGAAGGGCTTTACTACCTCCATAGAAATTGAACTCACTTAAATCACCCGCCCAAAGAAATGGTATGAAGGTGTCTTCAGTGACGTATTTTCCTCTTATGGGGTCTTGTATAATTTTGTAAATTTTGTTGGCCATGTAATCATACTCAACACCAACAATGTAGCTTTCCGGGTCAGAACCGTTCAAGAAGCTCTCGATAACTTCTTGAGATATAATCTCTTGCATATTTTATTTTTTGGGTGACACATTAGCTTACGGGGAAACCGTAATTTGCCTTTACCCTGTAAATATACATAAAATTATGGATAAAAAAAAATTAAATGATGTTAATGAATAATTTTTCTTTTACTGGTAATATGAGTTTTGTGGTTGGATTAGAATTAGTATCTAAAAATTGAACAATAAATTTACCTTCATACTTACCAGGTTTTACAGTTTGAACCTCTGTAAATCTGTATGTTATATAATATTCATCGGTTGTTTGATTATATTTTTTTGTTCTGGTTGTGATCAGAGCTGTTCCGTTAAGAATTATAGGTTCTTCGGTTTTATAATCGTACATTTCAAAAGTAATATCGGAATTTTCCAATAAATCATTAAATGATGATTTGTCATTTTTACCATCATCAATCAATCTAAGTTTTAAAATTGGGTCACTTGCCCCCTGTCTGATAAAAAATTCCATATTTTATAAATAGTTTACTGTCTATATTTTGTTTTTTAATTAAAAATCAAACCCCAACTTAGTAATTGATGATTATCGTTTCCACCTCCTGTCGCAGCACCAAATCCTATATAATAGGAACCATTGTCAAATGAAAAACCTGTAAATATTTTATTTGGTGAACCGGGCTTAGTATTTGTTGTATTCCAATAAAGTGAGAAAGTTTGTGTAGAATGGTTATAATCACCCCAAAAATATAATGTTTGTCTCCAAAATCCTGAAGAAACTGAATTATTGGATTGAATTGACATATTTTTATACCAATTATAACTATTATTAGACCAAGTTAAAAATGTAATGGCATTTATTGTATTAACCGAATTAACTAAACCGACCCCACCGCCCGTAGAACCATTTGTATTATTGGTTGAAGTCCATTGTAAACAAAATCCATCTGCACCCGTCCCACCGCCAATAAATGTTGACCAATTTACAGAAAAGTTTCTATTATATTTAATTGCACTTGTTCTATATACATTACCAATTCTGTTGTTTAGTGCGCTTGTTAAATAAAGAATATTTGATGTAACGGAAACATTACCCAAATAAGTAAGGCCCGATGTTGATGCGAAATTAGGATAATCAAATTCTTGTATAATTTGATTTACTTTAGGTAATTTTTTTTTACCAAATCTATTACTTGAACCACTACGAGACGATAATCTATTAATCATTATACACCAAATGTTGATAATGAGCCGATAACATTCCAAGATGAACCAACTCTAAATGCGGTTAAGCCAATTACTTCTGTATTGTTTGCACTACCCGTTGGTATTGTGTTATCAACCCATTTAATTGTTACGTTTGAACCGTTTATTTGATATTGTGAACCACTATATGGTGTTACACCTTGTTCGATAACATATGTAAGTGTTAATGTTCTATTGTTTGTGGTTGGCACATTATTAACATTCCATACACCATTTCCCGTTAAACCTGTTAAGTAGAATATTGATCCCGATGTATAATCAAATGTTCTATTTCCATTAAATCCGCCATCAACTGTAATAACCTCGCTAACACCTTCAATAATTAATGAACCATTGATTGTTTGGTTACCATTAAATGTATTTGAACCGGTTATTGCATACCCCAAACCACTTATTTGTGAACTACCAGATACTAGTCCTGAAGGTATTCCTGTTAATCCACTATATTGTATTTGAGAGCTACCTGATACTAATCCTGCTGTGAATCCAGTGAACGCTGTTGTTTGAATTGTTGAATCAGGAAAAGTTAAACCAGTTACTGTAAAAGTCCATCTAGTTCCATACCCTGAATAATTAATATCAACATCTGTATCATTAGCAACAACCGCACTACCAGGTGCTGTTGGCCCACTACTAATTAGTGTTGGATTTGGTACATTTGTTAGATTAGAGTAATCAATAGATCCAGTTAATGAAGATGCTGAAACATTAAAATTTGTTAATATACCACCATTTACAACAGATAAATTACTTCCTAAAATTTGTACGGTGTCACCGTCGGTTATTAAGTTTATACTACCACTTAAATTTTGTATTGTATCTACTGCCAAATATTTACTACCACTAATAATTTGGTTCCCAACAAATATATTTGACCCTGTCGTTGCGAAATATGATAGATCTTGTTCGTTTGTTGCCGCTATAATTCTAGAATCAAAAGATGCGCTTGTAGTGCTGTATGATGATGTAAATGTATTAAATGTACTCGATGACAAGAACATTGAAACATTCGTTGTTTGAACGGGCAAATTTGTTAAATGACTACCGTCACCAACAAAATAGGAAGCAGTAACAGAACCATCAACACTTAATTCATTTTGTAATTTAATACTTCCGCTGAACTCATATGTGTAACCATCAGAAAAAGAACCAGTATTAAAGGTAACCTGGCTTCCTGTATGAATAATAATTTGTGGGTTTTCCCAACTATTATTTGCAAATAGTTTTAATTCAGCTGGGTGGTTTGTTCCACCAACAGTACCAATATATAAATCTTTACCAACATTTAAAAGATATGCGTCGTTTTCATATCCAACATATCCACCATTATATGTGCTTGAGTTAATACCCAAATCAACAAAGTGAACAGTTTCATTTCCATTATCTGCAGTTAAAACCAAATCAGAACTGGCTAAACTTCCAGAATTAGTATTCGTAATGTAAACTTGAGCATAATAATCATTATAACCCTCAAAATGTGCGATATTAAGACTACCAGAATTCCTTACGTGAAGTTTTGGTGAGTTTGACCCACTAATAATCGTGTCAATTCCAATAATTGCAGAACCTGAAACGTATAAGTTTCCTTTATCCCATATGCCTTCAGACATAACTGCCCCAGACACAAATAAGGACCCAGTAAAAGTATGTTTATCATCAATACTATTACCAAAATTTGACGACCCACTAATTGTTTCTGTAGTGATGTTTGTTATTGACGAACTTAAAATATATTGTTGTGCGGTTATAGAACCACTTATTGTTAAGTCACCTTTAATAACTTGACTTCCAGTGAAGACGTGCGAACCACTATCAACAAGAACTTGTCTAAGACTTTGAAGTGTAGATTTATATGTTGTACTACCCAATACAACCGGGGTAACACCCGTTAAACTTGGTGCTAGTGAACTAGATAATTCGGAAATTTTTAATCCTGCCATTTAAATAAATATTTTAGTATAAAGCCATATTATCGTCTTCTGTTATTAAATATTCACCGTTTTCAGCCAAAAGGCCATTTGTAACGTATGATATTAAATCGTCATCACAATCAATTCCGCATATAAAGAAGTCATAATTATTAATTCTTGTTAAGAAATTGTGTCTAACATGTACAAAGTCTAGTGGCTCTTCATAATATTTTATTGATTTAATATTAAAACAAGAAACACCAGAATGAACACTATTCATTAATCCAGTTCCTCCTCCCCACGATTGGATAAATGGTTGAGCTCCCCTATTAGAAGCAACAACCTCTTCCCAATTTTCTTTTTTATAAATTGGTCTACCATTTAAGTATATTTTAAGTGTCCCCAACCTTCTCTGTCTCTCGTCTGCCCACTTTTTATTTAAAAATTCATATTTTTCTTCATATGTTGCTAGCTGATTTGAGGTAACAGCAGTTATCACTGTGTCAGAATAGTCAGATATTTTAAAACCAAGCATATCATTCCATCCACCCATATTTTCAATATCGCAATTATCATAATGCTTGTATCTATCAAAAACAATAGTAATATTAAAATCTTTAGTCAAACCAGTTGCACATAATGTTGGGGTTTGACCCATATCTGTATAATATGTTTCTGTATAGGCGTCGTTAGCGCAGTAACCCGAATAACGAATAGCGGTCCATTTTATTCTTCCATCAGAAGTAAACTGAAAAGATAAATTACTGTCAGCATAATCGGATGGGCTATTTGATCCTCTAGTTCCAAAATAATAGAAAACACCTCCGCTAGACCATGGCAACCCCTCCCTATTAAAAATAAAATCCAAAGTCCACCCACTAGCTGCTCTTCTTTCAATTGTTGAAGGACAATCTAAAAAGGGCTCTTTAAACTGATAAGCCCAAGGTTTGTTACTTAGTTTATTAGGTAAGCCGCAACAAGCATCTTCATCAGCCAAACGTAATGTACATTTTAAAACATTTGTTGTTCCTGTTGTAAATCCCGTAATTACGGATATTTCATCTGGTGAAGTAAACCTAATATCTTTAGCTAAAGGTTGGTTAAATGCTGATATTGTAAAATAGTGCGTTTCTCCAGTAAAACCTGTGTACTTGTAAACATCGCTATTCAATATGGTGTGTTGGTAATTTGCTGATACGTGGTTTACAAAATTGGAATATGGCACAGTTAAGGTTAATCCAGAATATTTGTAATTTGGATCATTAACGGTATTATTATACTCGTTTAAGCTAATCGTGTTCCTTGAACAACTAAAATTAGCCAAAGATTGGTCTATTTTTAGTGTTTGGTAAGTAATTGGTGTGGACAAATCTAATACATCAGTATTGTAATCATCTGTTACTTTACTTATCTCATAATCATAAAATTCTGAACTATCTAATTTAGAATTCAATCTACTACCATAAAACTTTAAAATATTCTGGCTATTCATATGTAGATAAATATCTTTCATAGGATTTGATATTTATATAAAAAAGCGTTTAGATGAATAATTTTATTAAACAAGTAATCGAAGAAAAGTTTGCATCAAAAGCTCAGCAAAGATTTTTCTATGCTCAGGCTGGAAAAGGTGGCAAAAAGGGTAAAAAGTGGGCTAAATGGGCTAAAGAATTTTCAGCAGACACCGATTTCAAAAAAATCCCAGAAAAAGTGGAAAAAGAAGAAGAAATCGAAGAAATTGTAGATGATCAGGGTAATATTAAGAGAAGTGAGGTTCCTTTAGCCATGAAAAAAAGTACAGTAGGCGCTAAAAGAAGAACCGATAAGGTGGTTAAGACCGGAGCTGGTGCTATGGGTATTCATGGTGTTCACGGTACACACACTTCATTAAGATATTGGGCAGAATCTGATATGAGCGCCGCTTTAGGATATGATGATACCCTTGGTGACGATGCAACATATGATGAAGCATATTCTCATTTTACTAAAAAATTAGGTTTAAGCGATGAGGAAGCTAAAGAAAGACTAAAAGCTATGGGATATATTCCTGGAGAAAAAGAATTAGTTAGATTGGTTGAAAATCCAAAAAAATTTATGCAAGATTATATTGAAAGTGTTCTTGTAAAAAAAGGTGACGATAAAGAGGTGATAGCAAAAGAAGAGGGTGAAAGTGAATTAAATCCACTAGTTAAGAAGCAAATCGATTCTTTAAAGAAAACCTTAAAGAGTAATAATATACCAGTAGAAAAAATTGTAAACCACCTTAAAAGTGAATAATCAACTAAAAGATAATGTTTACGAGGTCCCAAATGATATTTTAGAAAAAATCAATTCGGTACTTTCTTCGGTTAATGATGAATCCTCACATGGGGTTCAACGTGCTAAAACGCTTTGCTCAGAGAAAAAAGTAACCTATGGCCAATTAAAAAGAATTATACACGATATAAAGACTATTGACAAAGAAAAAGATAAACTAAGATACGAGTTATACGGCGGAGAGTTGATGGAAAAATGGGCGAAACAATTTTTAGATGGACAACGAGGGTTAGTTAAATCAAAAAAACAATCTTCTCAAAAAATAAATAATTTGACCGGAATGAACGGCATGAGAAAAAACCCTTTTTTATCTACTCATAAAAAAGCGGAAGAAAAACCATCATATAAAAATTTTCTAAAATCTAATTCAGACGAAACATCAATATCACCAATAACTTCTGTCGGTATTTTTGAAGAGATCGAAAGAATAAAAAAATTAATGTTATAAAGTATGCCAACACAATTAGAAATAATCGCAGAAAAACAGAGACAAGAGCATTTATCTAGAAATGCGTATATCGATAAAAACGGTTATGCAACAACCCATGAAAATGCGTTATCTACTGGAGATGATAAGGGTAAAGGAGAGACAAATACAATTGGGTCAGCGACAGATATTCAAACTAGAATAAACAATTTAGTTAAAAACACTTATTCTAGCGACAATCGTTATGATTCAAATAACCCAAATGCATTATCTGATGGTGATGAAAAAGGTAAAGGTGAAACTCTAACAATAGGTTCTAAAACAGATATAAACACCAGAACTGAATTACTATCCAAAAACACGTATAGTAATGTTAAAGGGTATAGTGCAACAAATCCAAATGCAGTTTCTGATGGTGACGAAAAAGGTAAAGGAGAAAATAATGGAAAGGTTGGTTCATTAACAGATATAAACACTAGAACAGAACTAGTAAACAAAAATGTTTATAACGGAGAAAATCGTTATTCAAGCGTTCACCCAAATGCATTATCTGACGGAGATGTGAAAGGAAAGGGAGAAGTTAATACACAAATAGGTTCTTCTGTGGATATTAATAATAGAATAGAATCGGTAGCAAGAAACAAATACGGAGAAACAAAAAGGTATCCGGATTTTTAATATGAAATTAGAAGAAATTATTGAGGAACAAAACGAAGGGATATTAAAAACAACTAAAAATAAACCCCTAGTGGATGCTATTGTAAATAGACATCCTATTACCTTTTATTATAGTGGCCCAAGAAAGCCAAAAAAGAAAAGCGTTAAAGCGGGGTATAGAGTAAAAGCGGAACCAGTAGCGCTTGGTGCACACAAAAGCACCGGTAACTTATTGGTTAGAGCATACATTGATGATCCATCAACATCAAAAAGAGGAACACCAGGTAAAGTTGGAAAAGAAAAATCTAATTATGGTTGGAGAACATTTTTAGCGGCTAGAATGTCAAACGTTCAAGTTGTTAAAGATGAAACTTTTAACACTATTAGAGAAAAATATAATGGCGGAGGAGATGATAAATCAATGAGCGTTACATATGTGAGCACAGATTTTTCTCAAACCCCACCTAAACCAAGAATTGGTGACACAAAAAAGCCATCAAAAACACCAAGTGTAGAACCAGAAAGACCAAAACCAGCAACCATCACAAAACAAGCAAGAAATGTAGACGCTGAGTTAAAAAAATTCGATGTTGAATTAGATACAATTGAAAAAGACATTAAAACAAATTTAGATGGTTACAAAGTAAACAAAGGTAAGCCAGAAGAAACAAAGTATATTCAACAATTAAAGGATCTCAACAAGAAAAAAGATGATCTTTTAAATAAAATTGCTGACACTATTGCAAATATTGGTCAAAATGTTAAACCTGAAGATAAAAGTAAAATAAGTAACTTTACTAGAAGAGTTTCAGCAAAGAAGAAAGATCCAGAAACATTAATTCCGACACCAACAGAAAAACCGTCTAAAAAACCGAATCAAAAAGATCAGGAACCAGTGGATAAAGAAAAGAAATTACCTGAGGTCCCTAAAAAACAAAAACCAACAAACAAACCAGAAGATAATCGTTATGATTTAAATGAAGGATTTGTAAATAGAGTAAAAAAACTTATTTCATATTTTTAACTTTATTTTAATCAAACAAACAAATATATTTATAATATTATGGGAAACGGAGCAATATCAGAAAACGACTTAATGCACAAATTAGTGCAAGCAAAAAAAGTAATGAATAAAGTTGATGGCGGTAATTTTGAAAGAGGTCACATTAATGAAGACATCTTAAGAAGTGCCCCAGAAGATATTTCTGAACAATCTGTCCCACCAACTAGACAAATGGCAACACCAAGTGTTGATAGAATACAACAATCAAAATTACCAGACCATATTAAAAAAGCTATGATTGATAATCCAATTCCACAGATTTCTCTAAACGAGACCTTAGATATGGATTTCGTTAAAGGAGCTAAAAAGTTAATGGAAAGAGAAGGTTTATCAAAACCAACCCCACAACAAAAAAACCCAGGCACAACAGCAAGCTCAAATATTGATATGAGTGCGATTGCCACATTAATTGAGAATACAGTTAGAAAAGTTATGGATGAAAAATTAAATCAGATTCTTACTGCACAACAAACAACTTCAATTAATGAAAACTTAGTTTTAAAAGTTGGTGATTCAGTTTTTAAGGGTAAAATCACTGGCGTAAATAAAGCCAAGTAAAGTTCACTTTTATTTTAAAATTCTTTATAATAGACATATAAGATTACAAAAAATGTCTAAAATAAGAATATTAGCAATCCCATCTGATGGCCACGGTGTTGGCAAATACAGAGTACTAGACCCATTTAAATTTATTGGAAATAATCATTCTGACGATATCCATGTTGATATTGTTATGAATCTAGAAGATGATGATAGTGTGTTCGATAACTATGATATTGTTCTCTTTCATAGTTTTATACACATGGTGCCATTCGAAAGAAATTTGGAAAGAATCGATTGGTTAAAAAAACGAGGCATCAAAGTTATTATGGATATTGATGATTTTTGGAACGTTGACCAAAGACATCCGATGTTTGAACAAATTAAAAAACAAAACATTGCAGAAAAAAAAGTAGCTTTCTTAAAAGCAGCAGATTATGTTACCTGTACAACAGAATTTTTTGCTAATGAAATCAAAAAAAGATTGGGGGTTAAAAATGTAATTGTGTTTCCAAACGCTGTAGATGAAGAAGAACCACAATTCAAGCCAACCCCGTTAAAGTCTGACAAGATTAGGTTTGGCTGGTTAGGTGGGTCTTCACATTTATATGATATTGAGTTAATGAAAAGCGGTATAGAAAGTATTCAAAATGAATATAAAAATAAAACTCAATTTGTTTTATGTGGTTTTGATTTAAGAGGCAGTGTTCATGAGATCAACAAAACAACTGGAGAGATTACACAAAGACCAATACAACCCCATGAAACTGTATGGTCTAAATATGAAAGTATTTTTACTTCTGGATATAAAGCATTAGACGAAAATTATAGAAATTTTTTACTTTCTTATGTTCAGTCAGATTACCCATCAATGGATGTTCCGTATGTTAGAAGATGGACACAGGATATTACCAAATATGCATTAAATTACAACTACTTTGATGTTTCATTAGCACCACTGCTTGAATCACATTTTAACTCATGTAAATCTCAATTAAAAGTGATCGAGGCAGGTTTCCATAAAAAAGCCATAATTGCTAGTGAAACAATGCCATATACTATGGATCTAGTATCGGCTGTTAATGAAGGTAAATTTAACGATGCCGGTAACGCATTACTTGTATCGCCAAGAAAAAATCATAAAGATTGGGCAAAGCACATGAAAAGATTAATAGATAACCCAAATATGATTGAAGACCTTGGTAATCGTTTATATGAAACAGTTAAAGACAAATATTCTTTAAAAAAGGTGTGTGCAGACCGCGTTCAATTCTTTAAATCCATTGTTAACAAATAGTTTTTGGTTTTTCGAAAAAAAAGAGTTATATTAGTTAATAACATTAAAATCAAAAATTATGTATTATTTAATTACTATCGGTTACGAAACCGAACAAATGGACAGAGAGGGTAACCCTAGAATCAAAAAAGTTAAATACGTGCTTCAGGCTGAATCTGTTGAAGAAGCTACTATGGTTGCTGCCAAATATAGGGCTGGTGACATTAGAGGTAGCGAAAGCTTGAGTGTAGTAAAAATGCCAATCGAATGTGTAATAGACGAGAAAAACACGCCGGAATATTACAAGTAAAATGATTTCGAAAGAAAAAATCGAAAAAAATAAAAAGAAGTTTCTTGAAGTAAATGAAACTTACGGCATTTTTACAAAAGAGTTAGAAGAGTTTCTGGGTGATGATTTTTTTCATTGCCCAGCTTCTCCTTCTCTTGATTTATATGGCGCGTATCCAGGTGGGTTATTAGATCATTTATTAAAAGTTTGTAAATTTTCACTATACATAAATGATATACTACCCGAAAAAATAAAAATCGAAAAAAATAAAATAGTAAAAACTGTTTTTTTATCACAAATTGGGAAAGTATTTTTATTTAAACCAAACCCAAGCGAATGGCATAGGATCAATCAAGGTAAAATGTATGTTTACCAAACTGAAAATATGGTTGCAATGAAAGCAGGTGAAAGAAGTGCTTTCTACGCTTTAAAATATGGGTGTAGTTTAGATGATGATGAATACCAAGCAATAATAAATGTTGATAAAGACGCTGATGATAAAATGGCAAAGTGGCACTCATCAATCTTATCACAGATACTAAAACATGGTTTTGAATTAGCACTAATAGAAGAAAAATATGGAAACAAATAACAATTTTTTAAGCATTTTAGATAAGCTAAAAGAATACGAATCGTTACTTTCCAAAGATGATGATTCTGAATTAGATGAAGAGTTGGTTAAACAAATTAACCAAACACTTGATGAACTAAATGAAGAAGTTTATTCAGCGCAAGCAAAAGAGCTATCATCATTCTCTGTTAAGTTTATCAATAAATCAACAAACGAAGACCCAAAATTTGCATATGAAGGAGATAGTGGATTTGATCTTAGAGCAGATATTGAGGAACCAATTATAATTCAACCATTTAAAAGAGCATTGATACCAACTGGATTATATTTTGAATTAGTTAAAGGTATTGAAATACAGGTTAGACCAAGAAGTGGTTTAGCGGTTAAACACGGAATAACAGTTTTAAATAGTCCGGGTACTGTTGATAGCCACTATAGAGGTGAGGTTAAGGTACCTTTAATCAATCTAGGTGAGGAACCTTTTAAGATTGAAAAGGGTGATAGAATCGCTCAAGGGGTTATAATGCCAGTATTTGGTGAGGGTAAGATCACATTAGCTAAATCAGACCAAATTAACGATACAACAAGAGGTGAGGGTGGCTTTAATTCTAGTGGAATTAAGTGATATTTATATGGGTGAGAATAACTGTTAATTTTAAAATTTAAAGTTTTGATAAATCGAAAAAACAAAGCCGCCGTAATAGAGGAGAAGAAAACACCGCATAAACAAAGAATTAGAGAAATCATTAAAAAACCCAAGGAGAAATTTTTAACACAATCACAAGAAGAGTATTGGAGAATATTGGGTGAAAATCAAATAACATTATGTTTTGGGCCCGCTGGGGTAGGTAAATCATATATAGCGATGAAAAGAGCTATTGATTTACTTTGGGACGATGATAACAAATATGAAAAAATAATCATCGTTAGACCCGCAGTTGAGGCTGAAGAAAAATTAGGCTCATTACCTGGTGGTTTAGAGGAAAAACTAGATCCATACATTTATCCATCTTATTATTTGTTAAATAAAATAATAGGAAAAGAGGCCAGAGAAAGAATGAAGGACGAAGGTTATATTGAAGTGGCTGCTTTGGCTTATATGCGAGGATGGAATGTCGACAATACTATCCTTGTTTTTGAGGAAGCTCAAAATGCAACACCAGCGCAAATAAAATTACTTTTAACACGTATTGGTTTCAATTCTAAATTTTTCTTATCTGGAGACTTAGAACAATCTGATAAATTCAAAGATAAAACCAAAACCGGATTATATGACGCTAAAAAAAGATTAGAAGGCGTTAGAGGAATCGGTATATTTGAATTTGGTAATGATGATATTGTTAGAAACCCAATTATTAGCGAAATTTTAAAGAGATACGAGTAAATAGATATTTACTTTATTAAATTTTAACCCTATCTTTTGAAGTATGAATATATACATTTCAATAGATGGGGTTTTACGTAATTTCATAAATAGATTTCACTATCATTATGAAAATGCATACATTGATGTAGATGTTGATGCAAGCGAAGATAAGTTTGACTATAAGGTAGTTGAGCCAATTACAAATCAAGATCTTTCCAATCATTTTATATTTCAATCAAAAGAGCAAAAGGATTATTTTCAATACATTGAATATCCGATGGAGCTTTATGGACATTCTCCTGTAAGTTACATTAATGTTTATAACGAGTTTAATAAACTTGTATATGATCATAAAGATGATAACGTTACACTTGTTGGCTTAGATGAATTCGGTAAAGCTAGACCAGCCACTTTATTTTTTCTATCTCGAAGCGGTTTTATGCCAAATAACATCAAATTTGTATCAAGTAAAAATTTAGATAAAGAATGGGAAAATACCGATGTATGGATATCGGACTCAAAGCTTGTACTAGACGATAAACCAAGTAATAAAGAGTTTATTTTATTTGAAACCCCATATAATCAATTCTTTACTTATGAGAAAAAAATAAATAAATTAAGTGATATCACTATAGGAAATAGTGAAATATTAATTAACCCAAAAGAAGAACAAAAATTAATAGTAGATGGCGGAATTTTATAATAAAAACTACTACATTGATATCGATGGTATGATCGATAAATGCAGGACTGGAGGAACACTTCAAGACGAAGATGGGAAAGACGTAATGGAAATAAATGTCTTTAAATATGAACTTTTAAAAATGATGATTGATAGAGTATTAAACGAAATCGATGATATTGACGATGATGATGTATTATCGTCATTAAAACCAAGCCAAAGTTCAGTATCATTTAATTTAGCATTTAACACCCTAATTCAATACGGAATAATAAACGAAGAAACATAAAAAAATGAGTGAAAAATTAAAAAACATCGAAAAATTACAAGACGCACTTTCTAGAATAGAATCTAAAGAAAATAAAATTTATTTTTTATGCTATGATACTAGAAATAATGCTAAGGCTTCCGTTAAGCATATCTATGATATGGCCCTTTTTTTAAAAGAAGCTGGAATGGACACTAAAATATTGGTTGAAGATAATAAATACAGTGGGGTGTCCAGCTGGTTAGGAGATAAATACAATGAGCTACCCGTGGTCTCAATTAAGGATGATAAAATTGAAATGTCAATTGATGATGTTCTAGTTATTCCAGAACAATATTCAAACGTTTTACAACAATTAGCAAATATTAGATGTACTAAAGTAATGTTAGTTCAACAAAAAGAATATATGTTTGATTCATTACCTATTGGTAGCCGTTGGAGTGATTTTGGAATTGAAAAAGTCATTACAACAACTGAAGCAGCTAAAAAATACATTCTAGAATATTTTCCAGAATCTCTAGTATTTGTTATACCACCGGTAATCGAAGATTATTTTAGTAAGAGTGAAAAATTACAAAAGCCATATATTGCTATTAGTATAAGAGACAGAGTAAAACACAGAAAAATTATATCTGAATTTTATTTAAAGTACCCCCAACTAAGATGGGTTACATTTAAAGATATGGTGCAAATGACAAATGAAGAATTTGCAAATTCATTAAAAGAATGTTTTGTTTCATTATGGCTTGATGATGATAGCACGTTTGGTACTTTTCCGTTAGAATCAATGAAATGTAATATTCCAGTTATAGGTAAGATACCTTCTACAGAGCCAGATTGGTTAACTGAAAACGGTATATGGACATATGACGAAAGTAAATTAGTAGAATTACTTGGCACATATACTTTGGCATGGTTAGAAGGTGTTGGAATTACAGAGGAAGTTAAAGAAAAAATGATAAGTACCTTAGTGCCATATGAAAAAGAAATAACAAAAAATAACACCATAAATGTATTTCAATCTTTTAACAATAAAAGATTTGAAACAATAACAAAAGCATTAGAAAAATTAAAAGAAGAAGAAGTTGTATGAAAAATATCACAGTAATATTACCAGTTCACAAAATAAACGAAGATTATAAAGAAATGTTATTTTACTCTGTTGAATCTGTAAAACAATTTTATAACGACGTTAAATTATTGATTGTTGCCCCGGCTAATCTTAAGAAAGATTTGTCAGATATTGATCTTGGGCAAAAATTAGAAATAAAATATCATTATCATAATGAAAGTACTGATTTTTGTAGCCAAATAAATGAAGGAGCTAAAGTTTGTGATACCGAATGGTTTTCAATTTTAGAGGTTGACGATGAGTATCAAAAGATCTGGTTAACAAGTGTAAATGAATACATGAATGAATATCCAGATGCGCAAGTATTTTTACCAATTGTAAAAGATATTGATGAAAAAGGTAAATTTACAAATTTTACAAATGAATCTGTTTGGGCCTACGGATTTTCAGAAACACAAGGATTTTTAGACAATGAGGTTCTTATGGAATTTCAAAGCTACCAGATAAGTGGAGGTGTTTATAAAACAAATACATTTTTAGAATTTGGAGGCTTAAAAGAAAATATCAAATTAACATTTGGTTATGAATTATTATTAAGATTAACACATAATGGTGTAAAAATTGTTGTTGTCCCAAGAATAGGATATAGACATGTGAACTTAAGAGAAGATTCTCTTTTCTGGAGGTATAAAAATGATGAGGAGATAAAACTAGGAGAAAAAGAAGCTAAGTTTTGGATTGATACCGCAAAAAAAGAATTTTTCTTCACAAATAAACGAGAAGTAAATTATAGTGAAGCTTAATGCCAAGAAAACGTACCCAAAAAGTTTATTTTGGGGAGGATCAAGAGAAGGCGGTAGTTAGATACCTAGAAAGTTCAGACGACGCAGAAAGAAACAAGATATTCAATGAATATTTACGAGAGCCCCTAGTAATAATGGTTGAAAGTATCATAAGAAGATACAAATTATATAGAAAGGATTTTGAATTTGAGGACTTACATACTGATACTATGTCTTTCCTTATAACTAAAATCAATAAATTCGACCATACAAAAAATCATAAAGCGTATTCTTATTTTGGAACCATTTGTAAAAATTACTTAATGGGTGCCATCCAAAAAGACACTAAAGATACAAATAGAAGTGTATCGTATGAAGATATATCCGAAGATATTGAAACTAGAATTGATTTTTCATATACCATAGATGAGTATCACGTTGACTATTCCGATGTTATTATTGCCCTAACCAACAAATTGGAAGATTTTATTGAAACTGAAGAATTAACAGACAATGAAAAGAAATTAGGGTATGCCTTATTAGAAATTTTTACCAATTTTGAAAGAATATTTCAAATAGGTGATGGTAATAAATTTAATAAAAATCTAATACTATTATCATTAAGGGAAATGACCTCACTTTCAACTAAAGAAATACGAGTTTCATTAAAAAGGTATAAAAACCTATATGACGGTATATTAGGAGGATTTTTAGATTAAATCTATTTATTATTTATGAGACCACCAAGAAAAACATTATCATTAGACACCGACTCGGCGTTGGCTCTAATGCAAGAGATTTACAATGATATTGTGGAACAAAAAAATACAGCCACATTGATCATGAAAAAAATGCTTTCTTTTATGAAAGAATCTGAGGACATGTCCGTTATTGGGCCGGTAATTAAAGAACAACAAAAGATTCTTAACGAGTGCACAGAAAAGAAAATATCCCTAGTTAAAATTCAAAACACTTTAATTCAAAAAGGTGCCGGTTCTGACGGTAAGTTTGCACCTGGTAAAATGACATTAACCGATGAAGATAGGGAACTACTTGAAAAATTGATGGACGACGATAAGGATAAAAATAGAGGTGAAAAATTTGAAATATAATGTACGATTTAAAAGAAAAAGAAGGTCAGATTAAATCAAAATTTAATGCTATTCAGTCAGCGGCAGATTTAAAAAAAAATGCTACTGACAACTTAAAAAAATTTGACGATAGTATCGAAAACCTACAAGGACAAATCGGTAGTACGTTAGAAGGATTTACATCAAAAGCCAAACAAAAACTACCAAACACTGATAACGTGTTTGAAAAAATTACAAGTAGTTTAGAACAAATTTTACCGAAAAAAAATGGTGAGAGTTTATTAAGGACAACAACTAGAGAGGCTGTTAAAAAAACCTCAATCCTAATTAAACCCATTTTTTTAGACAATCTTAGAAAACTATTTTTTGCTAACGACAACGATTTTGGTTGCGGAACACAAACATTAATGCCTTATAGCGGGCTTACAATATCACCAAAAGAATTTGATCCGTTAGATATTTTACAAACAAGCCCTTTTGATAATTTAGGTAAAATTTCCTACGAGGGACAACAAACGCCAAGCAAAATAAAAATGAATAGGGTTTTCTACGATACTTTTGCTACAAGCCCTTATAACTTTATTGCTGAAGACGAAACTCAACTATTTCAAATGACTTGGAATGCTGGAATACAAAAATACCAGATATCCGGAATTGATACTACTGTAATAACTGTTGACCAGTTTATTACAAGATATTACGAATCGATAGAATTTCCTAGACTAACAGATGTGTTAAAAAATACATTTGCTATGATGTTTCCAATTGGCGACATAGTATCCGTAAATAATAAAAGTAATCCAGGATTCGATAGCGCACTAGGTAAATTAATAAACATTCTAGACAAATGCATGGGATTTTGTGATAATAATAACACAGAATTAAAACAAAACCCTGTTGATCAGTTTTCTGAAAAAGAAGCTGAATTTACATTTTTTGATTTTGATGATGTAGAAGGAATTGATTTGGATGATGAAAATAGAAGGCTTAATAAAGTGCTAAGATTTACCGACTGTAATAATTTCGAAATTCCAATGAACCAAAAGATTGTTGAGGATTTTGCTTTTTACGCATCCACAAAAAATGAAGTAGAAGTTTATAAAGCATTTGACGACGCTTTAGCAAAAACCGCAAAAGATGCCGCAAGTAAAAATCCAACAATACCGTTCCCAAATTTTTCATTAAACTTAAGTAAGTTGTCATTAAAAGGTTTACTTAGAGCATTGTTATCTGTTGTAATATCACCAAAATTTATATTCCCAATAGTTGTTTTATGGAAAATGTTTAAAGAAGCTTCCGTAAACACATTCGTACAAGTAAAAACATTATTAAAAAATATTTCAAAATTCTTACAAAATACCCTGAGAGACATTTTCAATAAATTTTTAGAAATATTTTGGAAATTAATAAAACCAATAATAGCGCTTGTTATTAAAGATTTGATTAAAAGAATAATGAAAAATTCTAAATCAAAAATGAAAAGAATATTACTCGCTCTTATTGATATACTAGCCATGGCAATACCATTTATTGGGATTAAAAGTTGTGAAGATTTTTATAACGCAATATTACAAGTCTTGAACTATATAAGGGTAGGTGTAAATCAAAAAATAAATGGTCTATTACTACAGTTAAGTAAAAGACTACCTGGGTATAGTGAGGATAGAGCAGCAATGAACGCCGCAGAATTTTTAGAAGCGAATGGAATACCAACAGGAGATCTATTTGGCCAAGAAAATAATGTTATGAAATTTGTTTCATCAATATTAAAAGGGCATCAAAAAGAAATGGATGAAAACTCATTTGTACAAGTTAGCTTAGACTATGCACAAATACCAGTGGCTCCCCTTGGTGGTGTAGCTGTTGTTCCGCCAGGTTTATTAAAAGCACATGGTAAATTAACATAATATGGATAAACAAAAATTTATAGAAATTGCAAATGATTCTGAAAATAGAAGTAATAAAGATCTTGTAGAAGCAAGAGACTTTTTTATTTCTGAATTTGATGAATTAAAAACATTAATTATAGATTTAACCAGAAAACTAGAAGGTGTTGAAATATTATATAATAAAATTAATGGTGAATTAAATAAGAGATATAAATGAAAATAATTGATATTGGTATATGCATTGATAACAAAGACCCGAGAGGCTTTGGTAGAATTAGAGCTAGAAACACTGAAGAACAAGACAGTGTGAGGGCTAATGCTATTCCTGTTTGGGAGCAATGGACAAAGGATGACCCATTTGTTTATTCACCATTTTTACCAAATCATATTAATATCATACCTCAGGTAGAGCAAGCGGTAAAAATCATAAGATATGACGATACTAAAGCTTTACAAAACCAAGAGTATATACCTGGGCCATATACCACACCTCACAATTTCACATATCAAAACGAATTATCCCAATTAACAGAAACATCTTTAGGTCAAAGAGGCGAAAAAACGCCTGCAATAAAATCATTTACAGGGGATAAAAAAGTATTCGATGATGGCTTTTTAAGACCCGAATCTGTTGGTAGTTTACCTAAAATAGAAGATGTTGGTATTAGCGGTAACTATGGTTCCGATATTATTTTAACAGAACACGGTGTGCAGTTAAGAGCGGGTAAGCTGATTGATAAATCCGGGGCAACAAAAAAACAAAGGGAAGATTTAGAACTTTACCCAATGTATTCTAAAAAGCATTCTAAGCTGTCCTTAAAAAAATTCCCAACAACGGTTAAACTTGACAAAAAGGTTATTGAAGAGACAACAATTCCTAGTGTAGAAATCAAACATGTTTTTGAATATGATTTGGATAGCCTGACATCCCCTAGCCTATTAACATATACATTATATAGAATTGAAAGGGCCGAGGGAGATAGGTACAAATCAGATGTTTTTACTATAAACACAGAATTAAATAGTGAAACATCTAAACTAATATATAGTGAAACAATAACGCTAACATCTCCAACAACATCTGAGAAGTTACAAGAAGCCTACATTCAAATTAGAGATTTTATCTCTAAATTAGATAGAGACAAAATGAATGTTACCGTAGCATCATTAAATGATGAATATGCTCACCCCATATATTTTAGACCAAAAAATAATTTAAGAATACAGCCAAATTCTAAGTCTTTTTTAGAAAATGTAACCTATCTTGATAAAACAAATGGTTTCGGTTTTTTATATAGTCAAAATTCAGCTGATATACAGCCAGTAACAAAAAGAGTTGAAGTTCCATACTTAAGAAAAATTAGTGAAACAGATCAAAGCTTTGCTGCAATTACGGCTGACCAAATTATGTATCTATCAACAAGTTCATCTGGTACAGATGGAAAACAAGTTGATTTTGGGGCATTAAACAAATATGAATACACCCAGGAGGATTATGTTATGCGAATATTACCAAATACATTTTCAACCGTAAGGGGGGAAAAACTAATTGAAATATTAGATTTAATGACTTTAATATTATTGAATCACGTA
>Ga0255141_1000004_pt1 | contig 202674 bp, 286 predicted proteins | sample Atl_Cont_RepA_0h_FD_183178 | JGI IMG/M metagenome (GOLD analysis project Ga0255141, IMG submission 183178) | Freshwater microbial communities from Altamaha River, Georgia, United States - Atl_Cont_RepA_0h | ecosystem: Environmental > Aquatic > Freshwater > River | place: USA: Georgia... | reverse complement strand
TTGCTACACTGAACAGTACTACTGGAACAGTAACTAATCTCAATGGTACTGATATTAACTATAGTGGTGTTGGTACTATTGCTACACTGAACAGTACTACTGGAACAGTAACTAATCTCAATGGTACGAATGTAAATTATAATGGCATTGGAACTGTTGCAACTTTAAGTGGAACTAATATAGATTACTCTGTAGGCAATTTATCAACTTTAAATGCAACTACAGGTAATATTGTTACTGGTGTGGTTACAACCTTAACAGGAACTAATATCAATTATAGTGGTATCGGTACTATTGTAACTCTGAACAGCACTACAGGAACTGTAACTAATCTTAGTGGAAGTAATATTAACTATAGTGGTATTATAACAGCATCGGAATTTACGACTGGGAATGGAAATCTTGGTTTTACTACAAATACCATTAGTGGACCTTCAGAAATTATAATTGATCCACTCCCAGTAGGGGTAGGAGTAACCAGCGGAAGTGTAAGAATTAGGGGTGATTTATATGTAGATGGCACCAATTTTATTGTTAATTCTCAAACAATAACTCTTGCAGATTTTGTTGTCGGTATTGCAACAACGGTTCCTAACAATAATTTACTTGATGGTGCTGGCATTGGTATAGGAAGTGAAGTTACATTCCTTTATGACTACACAAATTCTTCATTGAAGTCAAGTGAGAATTTAAATCTTGCTGCAAACAAATCTTACAAGATTAATGGGGTTGATTTACTAAATTCAAATCAACTCACAGTACCAAATATAAATTCAAGTGGTGTTGGTACTATTACAACATTAAACAGTACCACAGGAACAGTAACTAATTTAAGTGGTACAAATATTAATTATACTGGTATTGGTACTATAGTCAATATTGATAGTACTACAGGAACTTTCCACAACTTAGTGGGTGCTGCACTATCAATTTCTGGCATATCAACAATATCAGTTAATAGTTCTTCTAATGCATTAAGAATCACTCAAACTGGTTCTGGAAATGCTTTAGTTGTTGAAGATGAAACAAACCCAGATGCAACTCCATTTGTAGTTACTTCAACTGGTTCCGTTGGAATAGCAATTACAAACCCATCATCAAAACTTCATGTTATTGGTGATGCAATAGTAACCGGAATTTTAACTGCAACTGATGGAATTCAGGGTATTGGTATTCAATCAGGTGGAGTTACCATAACGACTGGTATTTTAACAGCGTTTAATTTTGTTGGTGCAGGAAATACTTTCGCGTATAATCCAGCAACAAAAACAATTGATATTAATATAGATGGTGGGCAATGGACTTACTCAGATACATCAAATATAGAAACAAGTAACATTTATCGATTAAATGGAAATATTGGGGTGGGGACTGCGATTCCAACATCAAAACTTCATATTATTGGAGACACATTTATATCTGGAGTAATTACTTCAACAGATTATAATTCAGCCTCTGACATTAACTTGAAGGAAAATGTAAAACTGATAGAAAATCCGGTTGATAAAGTACTCCAATTGAATGGCGTAACATTTGATTGGAAAGAAAATAAAAAGTCATCTATGGGTGTTATTGCACAAGATGTTGAAAAAGTTATTCCTGAACTTGTTAGCAATGGATCTATAAAGACTGTTAATTATAATGGATTAATTGGATTATTGATTGAAGTTGTAAAAGAACAACAGAATGAAATAAATATTCTGAAAAATAGATTAAATAGTTTGGATGCATAATTATAAACTAAATAATAAAAACTACCCAGTGTATACGAGGACGGTAGATGGCAATTAAGATTCAAGGTTCTACTATCATTGATGATAGTAGAAATATTACAGATGCTGGGATAACTACGGTAAGTTCTATAAGTATTGGGAATACCCAAGTTATTAGTTCTGGTAGAGAACTTCAGAATATTGTTTCTTTAGACTCTACAACAACAGCGACGATTGAATCTGCAATCTCAAATTCACCAAATGTATTCAGTGATTTAACTGTAACTGGCGTTACTACAATATCAGTCAATAGCTCTTCTGACGCATTAAGAGTAACTCAGACTGGTTCTGGTAACGCCTTTATAGTAGAGGATGAAGCGAATCCAGATGCAACTCCTTTTGTAATAACTTCAACAGGTTCTGTTGGAGTAGGTACAATAAATCCGAATAATAGAGTTACTTCGGAAAATACAGCAGTCCTTGCTGCGGGTATTGTCACTGCATATAAATTTTATGGAGATGGATCAGGATTATTAGGAGTTTCTGGTTCAAACTGGGTTACTAGTGATGTTGGAATTAACACTCTTTCTAATGTCGGAATTGGAACCACAAATCCAACAGAAAAATTAGATGTTCTTGGAAATGCAAAAATTTCAGGAATTGTTACTGCATCATCATTTTCAGGAACTGGTGGGTATTTAACTTTAGGCACATCTGATGATGGGAGTCTGACATCATCAGGAGCATTAAACACATTCACTACAAGCACTAAGATAGTTAATGGTATAGATGATCTAAATGAACTGGCATTTAATATTATTAGAAATACGGCAGTTACTAATGTTGACTTTTCTTCCAATTTAGTTGCGGGAGGTTCTCCACTCTCAGTTACTTTATCTGTTACAAGTTCCGGAAACGCCAATCGTTATGATGTTGATTGGGGCGATGGAAATACAACTTCTAATTATGCTTCTTCATCTATTCCACACACATATACTAACTCAAGTGGCGGATTATATTCAATCACATTAACCGCAAAAAATAATACTGGAGTTGGAGCAGGAAGTTCATTTACAACTTCTAAGACAGATTACATTACTCTTTATACACCAAATCCAGTAGTTGGATTTGCCCTTTACAGAGCTTCTAGTGGAGGAACTGCTCTTTCAGGCAATGACTTATATGTTATAGAAGGACAATCTTTATACTTAGATAACAATACAACAAATACTAGTGGTGCAACCGTCAACTATACAATGAATTGGGGTGATGGATCATCTAATGATTCTATCGCAAGTGACTCAGCAGATGGTGGAGCTGGAGTTAGTGCCAATAGATTACAGCACACTTGGGGTCAAGGAACGAATAGTTCAACTACTACAGATACACTTACATTAACTTTAAACGCACATAATACTGCAAACCCAGCAGTTATTCCCGCTACTGGTACTGTAGCACTTAAAGTTTATGATGATGCCCCAGTTCCTCCAGATGGATTAAGTAGCAAAACATTATCGAATGTTACTAGTACTGGAACAAGTCCAAAACTTGCCTCAGGATTTACTGATAATACTGGAGGAACCACTTTATCTGCAGGAAATGATGTCAATCGTGTAATTAATGGAACTCCAGAAGCAACAGCAACTGCATCATTTGCTTACAATGCAAGTAGTGGAACTCTTACGGCAAACATAAATGGTTCTGCAGATGGTTCTAAAGCATTTACAAATGCTGATGACTCTGGAACTTATACGAGCTTGGTAATTACCGAAGAAAGCGACTATCAACTATTAAATTCTTCTGGATCTTCCGTTACTTTTGCAGCAAGTACTTTTTATCCTGGGGCTTATAAAGGATTCAAGGCAAAGGTTTCCAAATCCGCTTCAAGTTTAAGCACTGGCGTTAATAGTATGCAGTTGCTTCATAGCTCCACTGGAAATACAAATATTGTTGAATTTGTAAAAGATGATATGACTGCATCACCAACGGTGAGTATTGCTGGTGCGACTTTATCGGAAGGAACTGGAGGAACAAAACGCTATATTTCTGGTATTCCTTATTACAATACAGGTTCACCAACTCTTACATTATCCGGAGTAACTGTTACAAATCTTGTCGGACAAGCATACACCAATCAATCAAATATCGTAGAGGTTGACACTGGAACAAACCAAGAAGGAACTTCAAGTGCGGCTACAAATGATACTGATTATACTTATGCTCAGATTGACGGTGCAGTAACAATGTTAAGCGGAGGAATACCTTTAGTAAACACGGGTACTTCTTCTCCATATGCAATTGGCAATCTAACAGTTCCCATCACATCTTCAAGTGTAAGAACTGTTGATAGAGTTAAAGTTCGAGCAAGAAATGTAAATGGAGTTGCCAGTTACACAAGTGATATTTCAACTAATATTCAAGTTCATACTGCAGCTCAATCTGGGATATCTGAAATTTCTATAGCAGTTCCTTCAGGACTTGGAGATGGAACTTATACAGATAATGGTAAGAGAATATTTGATTTTAATGCTGCAACTACAAACACTCCATCTTATAGTGGTGCCACTAATTTTTATACAAATAGTCCATATAGTGAATCATCAGATCCAGGAGTTGCTGGAACAAAAGAAGCAACAGTAAGATTGGGCGTATTAAAATATGATGTAACAGATTATTCGACAGGATATCTACCTACTGGTCCAAACAGAAGTGGCGATACTGGAACTCAGTATTTCACTTTTGCTTTCAGGAGAAAATCTGTAGCTAACTTTGATATTAATATTACATCATCTGGAATTTCGGGTCTCTGGATTGCTGCACCCGGAACAAGTATAGATACTACAAGTGGATTAAATGGTTGGTTAAGAGCAGATACAACTTATGCAGGTTCTGGCGTTCCTGGAAGTGGATCTGGTGGAAATGGTTCTGATGGATGTGCTTTCACCAGTGGGGATAGAATTCTCACATCAACTTCTCTCAGTGGTGGATATACAATGACTTTGGGAAGTGAAAATATGAGTAATGCTACTGGTAATGTTGTTCTTGTTCGAATTGCCTTAACATCTGGACAATCAGTATCAAGTCTTAGTATAGGAGCTGCTGCATAAGATGACTATCTCAAACGATCAGAAGATTGATTATCTCTGGAAAAAACTTGGTTACGGTAGAACTAAAACGGATACTTCTTCCGTAAAGGACGCCGTAAACGAATCTATTTCAAGTCCTCTATTAATAAGGGGAGATACTGTTTGGACCCAGGCAAATTTAATCCCAACAACTATTCCAGGTAGCAGCACATCTATAGTTACCTTATATCCAACATCCTTACCCGTTGAATGCACTGTAGATATTACAGCATCTTCTAATAGGACTTGGAAGACAAATATAACAGATTGGATTCCACCAGAAATTGGTTCAACATATCTTATAAAAGTTTACATTCATACCTCTGGAAATGCAGCTACTGCTGCCGCTTCAGGTACTCAAGTATTTGCTACTGGTTCTGGTAATAACGACGAATGGTTCTTTGATTATCAGTCGGGAGTTTTAAATTTCATTGGAACAAATCTTCCCAATGGAGTTAGTTTTACCGGAAAGAGTGTTTATATCAGTGGGGCAGTTTATAGTGGGCAAAAAGGAGTAACTGCAACAGGAACAGCGGTTAGTTTCTCAAACATTTATGCAAGTGGAATCATAACTGCATCCCAATTTTATGGAGATGGTTCTGGATTATCCGGAGTATCTGCTTCAAAATGGTCCACAACAAATGCTGGTATTCATACTCTCTCAAATGTTGGTATAGGAACCACAAATCCCACCCAAAACTTAGATGTTAAGGGTTCAGTAAAAATTAGTGAAAGAATTTATGATTTTAATAATAATCCCGGAGGTGCTAATTATGTTTTATCTTCCGGAGGTCCATCTGGTTCATGGACTTGGTTACCTGTAACTGATGTTGGGGCAGGAACACTCGATGCTGTTTTTATAAGACAGGATGGTAGTAATGTTGGAAATGGAACTGCAACAACATTTGATTTTTATGAGAATTTTTCAGTTACCCAACCATCTGCAGGAATAGCATCGATAAGAATCAATAGCGTAAATTTAATTGATGCATCATCAATATCAGCTAATAGTTCCTCAAATGCATTAAGAATCACTCAAACAGGTTCTGGCAATGCTTTAGTTGTTGAAGATGAAGCAAATCCAGATGCAACTCCTTTTGTTGTTAGTGCCACTGGTAATGTTGGAATCGGAACTTCAAGTTCGACATCAAAATTAGATGTAAGGGGTGATATAATAATAGCTGGCGTATCTACTTTTATTGGTTTAGTAGAACTTGATGGTTCTTTAAGAGACATTTATGGAAATGTAGGTGCTGCTGGGTCTATTCTTGTCTCCACTGGTGCTGGAGTAAGTTGGACTGCTCCATTTGCTGCAGGTATTCAAGGTGTCCAAGGACTTCAGGGTACTCAGGGATTACAAGGTTTAGGAGGTTCTCAAGGAACCCAAGGACTTCAGGGATTACAAGGTTTAGGAGGTTCTCAAGGAACTCAAGGTACTCAAGGACTTCAGGGATTACAAGGTTTAGGAGGTTCTCAAGGAACTCAAGGTACTCAAGGACTTCAGGGATTACAAGGTTTAGGAGGTTCTCAAGGAACTCAAGGACTTCAGGGTACTCAGGGATTACAAGGGACAACAGGATCGCAAGGTATTTCCGGTCCAGTAGCAGGATCTGCAAATCAAGTTGTTTATAAAGATGGTTCAAATAATCCAACAGGTTCTGCTAATCTCACTTTTAATGGAACAGAATTAGTTACTCATACACTAACTGTTCTCAACAATACTGATATCAACGGCAATTTAAATGTTGATGGAAGTATTACAATTGGCGGAACATCAGCACAACTCAACACTCAACAACTTACAGTAGTTGATGCTGACATTGTTCTTGGTATTGGTACTTCATTCTCACCAAGCGATGCAACAGCGAGTCATGGTGGTATTGCAATTGCATCAACTGAAGGAACTCCACTTGTAAGTCTTGCGATTGGTGGAGAAACCAACCCAGACACATATAAGAAAATTATGTGGTTTAGGGGTGGTGATATTGGCGCTGGTATTACTGATGCTTGGTTGTTTAACTATGGCGTTGGTATTGGTTCTACTCAAGTTCCTAATGGAGTAAGACTTGCTGCTGGTGCAATTCAAGTTAGCGATAATAAACTTGATGTTAGTGGTGATATTGATTTTAGTGGAACTTTCTATCAAAACGGAAGTCCATTTGTAGCATCAAGGTGGACTGCTGGAACTGGTGATAATATCTATAGATTAAATGGAAATGTTGGTATAGGAACTACAAATCCACAAACAAAACTTGAACTTAATGGTGTTCTTGGATTTACAGGTAGTAATATAAAAATTGGTAATAATATAACTGGTGAAAATATTTCAGGTGGGACCGATAATATTCTTATAGGAACAGAAGCAGGACGTTATTTAACTGATGGTACTGGTAATGTTCTTATTGGACCATCAGGACCATCAGGAACACCTGGTGTAGTTCCTGCCTTGGTTGGTTATAGTGACAATAATAGGTTAGTTATTGGTTCAGGAAATACTGCTTGGATTTATGGTGATAGTTCTTATCATCTTAATATTAATGAAGTATTAAAATTTAATGATGATGTTTCTGCAAAATATAATATATTCCTTACCGGAGCGGATAAAACTACATTATATGACACATCTAATAGAGGTAATAAAAATATATTTTTGGGGTATGAAGTAGGACTTAATGACAGTGGCGGTGATTACAATACCTTTATTGGTGAGCGTGCAGGATATAATAACTATGGTGGAAATGGCAATATCTTTATGGGGGGTTCTGCAGGATTTTCTAATACTGGTGGATATAGCAATACCGTTATTGGCCCTGGTGCAGGATATGATAACACTGATGGATTTTACAATATCATTATAGGTAGATGGGCGGGAGTTTATAATAATGGTGGATTTAACAATACCTTTATTGGTGAGCGTGCAGGATATAATAACTATGGCGGTGATTACAATACCTTTATTGGACCTTCTGCAGGATATGCTAATACTGGTGGTTCTTACAATGCATTTATGGGTTATGAAGTAGGATATAATAATACTGGTGGTTATTACAATACCTTTATTGGACCTTCTGCAGGAAATGCTAATAATGGTGGTGATTACAGTACATTTATTGGCCCTAATGCGGGATATAATAATGCTGGAGGAACTTCTAATATCTTTATAGGTCCTCAATCAGGATATAATAATACTGATGGTTCTTACAATACCTTTATTGGTGAGAGTGCAGGAAGTAATAATCAAGGATCTAATAATATCTTCTTTGGAAATAATGCAGGAGCTGCTAATACCTCTGGAACTAATAATGTTGCTATTGGCAAATTTGCAGGAGTTTATCTATCTAGTGGTAGTAATAATGTTCTTATTGGTCCATCAGATAGTTATGGTCCAACTTCTAGTCCTCCTATTCCCGATGGAAGTAATCAGTTAGTTATTGGTTCAGGAAGTACTGCTTGGATTTATGGTAATAGTTCTTATAATGTCGGTATAGGAACCACAAATCCAACAACAGCACTTCAAATTAATGGAGTATTAGGATTTGGCATCGATCAATATGGAAATACTAACATAAGAATAGGTGATAATACTACTGGTTCCTCCATTACTGATGGATTTAATAACATTTTTATGGGCATTGGTGCTGGTAATTATACTACTTCTGGATATTCGAACCAATTCTTAGGTGGTTTTGCAGGAAATAATAATATTGATGGAGGTACTAATATCTTCATAGGAGAATCTGCAGGATATAATAACACTAGTGGAAGTAGTAATATCTTTTTGAATGCTTTTGCAGGATATAATAATATTAATGGAAATGCTAATAATTTCCTCGGTGTTTTTGCAGGAGAGGATAATATTGATGGATACCACAACAACTTCTTTGGCAATCGTGCAGGAAACAGCAACAAAAGTGGAAATTATAATATCTACCTTGGACCACTAAGTGGAATTTCCACAGCAGCATCTAGAAAAATTATAATTGGTTCGGGTGGTCCTGGTCCTGATTTATTTGATTCACCAAACACCACCAAAGACACTCAATTTGCTGTTGGTGTAAGAACTGATGAAAACCCAAGTAAATATTGGTTAGTTGGTGATGAAAACTTTAATATTGGTATAGGAACCACAAATCCAACTGAAAAATTAGATGTTGGTGGAAACTTAAGAATTCGTTCTGGTCTTAATGATTTTTATAATAATGTAGGTGCTGCTGGGTCTATTCTTGTATCAACTGGTGCTGGAGTAAGTTGGACTACTCCATTTGCTGCTGGTATTCAGGGAACCCAAGGTCTTCAGGGACTTCAAGGATTACAAGGTTTAGGAGGTTCTCAAGGAACTCAAGGTCTTCAGGGATTACAAGGTTTAGGAGGTTCTCAAGGAACTCAAGGTCTTCAGGGATTACAAGGTTTAGGAGGTTCTCAAGGAACCCAAGGACTTCAGGGATTACAAGGTTTAGGAGGTTCTCAAGGAACTCAAGGACTTCAGGGTACTCAGGGATTACAGGGCACTCAAGGAACCGCTGGTCCAGTAGCAGGATCTGCAAATCAAGTTGTTTATAAAGATGGATCTAATGATCCAACAGGATCTGCAAATCTTACTTTTAATGGTACATCTTTATTTACGAATCAATTAAGTGTCTCCGGAGTTTCTACATTCACTAATGGACCAGTATTAGTTGGAACAGCAACATCAACAGGAACAGCATCACAAAGATTACAAGTAACTGGTGGTGCTTATGTTTCTGGTAATACTGGTATCGGAACCACAAATCCACTACAAAACCTTCATGTTCTTGGAAATCTTCTTGTTGCTGCTGGTTCTTCAACAGGACAACACATTACTCAAAAGGCATATGAGTTAAATTCAGGTACTCTTTCTTGGGAAGGTTCCGCAGGTCAGTTATTCAGTATTACAAATAACCTAACATCAGGTTCCATATTCTCAGTTAATGATGTTTCTGGTATTCCAAGTATTGATGTAAACGCAAATGGTACAGTTTTACTTGGTCCTTATGGTGGCAACATTGGTGTAGGAACGACAAGTACAACATCAAAACTCCAAGTTACTGGTGATACTAATATTACAGGAGTAACAACATCACTAAGATTTGTATCAACGGTAGCAACAGGAACTGCACCACTCACAGTTTCTTCTACTACAGTAGTAACTAATCTTAACGCAGATTTACTTGATGGAAAGAACACCGGAACATCTGGAAACACAATTCCTTTATTAGATGGTGCAAATACTTGGTCCGCAAATCAAACTTTTAGTTCCCAAATTATATCAACTCAAGCAAACTCCACAACAACTGGTGGTGGTCAAATTTATTTGAATGGCAATACCGGAAATAGAATTGATTTTAATTCAAATGGTGTTGCTGCTCCTACATTTACTACAAGAAGTGCTGGTACAAAAATACTTTTATATTCGGGTATAGGTGGAGCAACTGTTGATTATGCGTTTGGTATTGAATCTAATACTTTATGGTCTTCTGTTCCCGATTCATCATCTCAATTCAAATGGTATGCTGGAACTACCAGTATTGCTACTTTATCTGGTGCTGGAGTTTTCACTGCCACTAGTTTTAGTGGTTCTGGAGCATCCTTAACTTCTTTAAATGCATCAAACCTTTCTACGGGAACGGTTCCTACTGGAGTTCTTGCTTCAGGAACTGCCAACGCGACAACATATTTGAGAGGAGACCAGACTTGGGCTACGATTAGTGGTGGTGCAACTCTTTCAAATGATACAACAACAAACGCAACTTATTATCCAACATTTGCCAATGCAACTTCTGGTACTTATTCGACAGCATATGTATCAAGTACAAAATGCACTTTTAATCCATCAACAGGAACATTATCCGCAACAGTATTTACGTCACTATCTGATAGGACACAAAAAACTGATATTCAACCAATTAAAAATGCACTATCTTTAGTAACTCAACTTGAGGGTGTAAGATATAAGTGGAAAGATGAAAATAGTCAACCTTCAATTGGTGTGATTGCACAAGATATTGAGAAGGTACTTCCAGAAGTTGTTGCAGAAAACGAAGATGGTCTTAAGTCAGTATCTTATGGAAATATTGTTGGCGTATTGATTGAAGCAATCAAAGAACAGCAAGAACAAATAAATATCCTTAAGGAAGAAATTAAGAGTTTGAAGGAAAAGGATTTTTCATAATGGCAGTTGCTTATAATCCCGGCACAGTTACAAATGGTCTTGTATTAGCACTTGATGCTGGAAATACAAAGAGTTATCCCGGAAGTGGAGCGACTTGGACCGATTTGAGTGGTAATAGTAATACTGGAACTTTAACTAATGGTCCTACTTACAATAGTTCTAATGGTGGATCTATTGTTTTTGATGGAGTTGATGATTATGTAACAAATGGCAATTCCAGTTTTACAATTGCTAATAATCTTTTTGCAGATACAAATGGATCTTGGAGTGTTTCTGCTTGGTTTAAATTTCCAGTTTCTCCAACACAATCAAGAAGTGATGCATTGAATGGTGGAAATTGTTCTTATCATATTTTCGGAAGAAGTGGCGGTATTGCAACTGGAGCGACATTTGGAATATTTGTTGCTGGAACATCTACTGTTTATGGCACAAATACAAATAAATGTGTTGCTGCTATTAGGGGCACAAATACCCCAATATCAAACACATTAGTAAATACAAACACTTGGTATAATGCAGTAGTAACTTGGAATGGTTCTGTTGCTTATGGGTATCTAAATGCATCTTCACCAACAACTTTAACAGTTGGAACTGCTACAGTGCAAATATACAATATTGATATTGGTAATACTGCATCATTAAATACACCATCTACAGGGTATCATAATTTTGAGGGATCAATAAGTAATGTTCAAGTTTATAATAGAGCTCTAACAACAGCAGAAATTTCACAAAACTTTAATGCACTTAGAGGGAGGTTTGAAATCTAATGGGACTCTCTCATTCGCCACAGATAGTAACACGAAATTTGTTACTCAACTTGGACTTCGGAAACATTCAGAAATGCTATAATGGCAGTGAAAATTTAATAACTTACAGTGAAGACATATCGCAGAATAGTTTCTCAAGTGACGTATCAATAACAACAAATAGCATTGTTTCTCCTAACGGAACATTAACTGCAGATACTTTAACTTCAACCACAAATGGAGGTTCAAATACTTGCAATGTCGATAAAAACTTAGTAGTAACTACAAATACAAACTATACATTTTCAGTTTTTCTTAAGTCTGGAACTAGTCCAAAAAGTACAATAAATTTATATTTTACTGTAGGAACTTTTAGGCAGGCAGTTTTAGAGATTACTTGGGGTTCCAGTCCAACAACATATTTAACCACAACTGCGGGAACAACTGCAACTTCACAACTAATTCAATATCCAGATGGTTGGTATAGAGCAATTGTTACCTATAATAGTGGAGATAATACTGGAGCGGTTTCTAGAGTTTATGTAAGAGATCAAGGAACTTCCAATGTCTCTGGACACAATGTTTATGTGTGGGGATGGCAAGTCGAAAGGGGGTCGCAAGCATCAGCATCACCATATGTTCAAACAGTAGCATCAACAGTCACAAGACCAACAACAGCAACATCAACAATCTCAAACTATTCTCATACAATTAATCAACCACAATATATCTCTTACGATGCAACAACTAACTCTATAAGATTTGATCGCAATGAAACCTTTGCAGACTTTACTGGATCTATTTCAGGAACAGTTCTTACAGTATCTGCAGTTTCAAGTGGAACCATTACAAATGGAATGGCACTATCATACACCGGATTAACACCAGCTCTTACAATTTCATCGTTTGGAACGGGAACTGGTGGAGCAGGAACTTATAACTTAAGTGCCAATATGGGAACCGTAACTTCTAGGGCAATGACTGGTGCATATAAGATTGGTGGTAATATGAGTGTAACTGCTTCTGGTGCTCTTGCTTCCAATACATATCTGTATAATGACCATACGACAGAAGTGTGGGCAAGAATTAATGATAGAAATCCAACACTATACGATACTTGTGAGGGAGAAAGTGTTTTAGTCACTTATCGAGGATACCACAGTATGTTTTTATATAATGCCAGTTCTTTGTTGTATTATATTTGGGATAATACCGGACCAACAATAAAAAATCTAACGAGTTTATCTTTAGGAACATCCGGAACTGACATTATTGAAGGTCAATGGTTTCATGTTGCAGTAACAAAATCTGGGACTACTTTTAAGACATATTTAAATGGAGTTCTTAAGAAAACTGATACCTTAACATCTACTGCTTTTTCTGGAACTAGTGATGATTTAAGATTAGGTGGTGCGGGAGATGGAAATACTGGTGCCTTTTATTACTATTCAGAAAACAATGTTGGATGCGTAAAAATGTATAATGCTGCATTGAGTGCTGATGAAATTTCACAAAATTTTAACGCATTAAGAGGGAGGTTTGGAATCTAATGGGAGTTTATAGCGGTCCAGATACATCAGAGACGGGGTTGGTTCTTGCACTTGATCCAGCAAATAAGAAATCTTATTCTCAAAATGAGTTTCAATATTCTACTGATATTTTTACTTGGTGCTCAACCGCTGGTTTAAATGCTTGTACAATTTCAAGAGATACAATAAGTTCTCCAGTTGGCAATACTCCACTGAAAATGGCAGTAACTGGAAATGACCCACATATAGGAACTTACAATAGTTCTACTTGGAATATTGCACCAGCAGCAAATGGACAGACTTGGGTTGTAAGTGTTTATGTCAAAGCAGATGTTGCAACAACTGGACAAATTTTTATATTTGGTGCCAATAGTTCAGGTACAGGATTTGTTAATGGTGCATGGTTAACAATAACATCAACAACTTTTAATATTACTACAGAATGGACAAGAGTGAATTATTATGTAACAATGGCTGATGCGACCATTGCTTATATTCATGTAAGATTAGATGGACCAGACACTGGCGGAACTGGACAAACTATATGGTGGGATGGTCTTCAAGTAGAAAGAGTGCCATCAGGAACAACTACACCAACTTCATTTACATCAAGTTATTATGGAGGCAGTGTTTTTAGAGACTTGAGTGGTAATAGTAATACCGGAACTTTGACAAATGGCCCATTTTACAGCGGTTCTAATGGAGGAACTCTTGTTTTTGATGGCAGTAATGATCACATTGTTCCAACTGGATTAACTGATTCTTTTTTTCAAGGAAACTGGACTATCAGTTTTTGGGTAAATTTTGATACTATAAACACAACTAGCGTTGATTCTAGTGATAAAGTTTTATTGCAACATGGTTCATTTGGTACAAGAACTGCTCTTCATTTAAATCAAAGAAATAGTCGTCTTTATTTTGGAATGTTTTTTGATGATCTATCTGGGACAAGAACTTTAAGTACTGGAACATGGTATCATATTGTTTTTACATTAAACAACACAACATATGCAAAAAGAATTTATATAAATGGTGTTTTGGACAACTCTCACACTGGGGGAGGTGCTTATACTGGTACTGGTAATAATGCAAAAATTGGACAGAGCGTTAGTGCAAACGGAGTAAATTTTGATGGATTTATGAGTTCATGTGTTTTTTATAATCGCGTTCTTTCAGCATCAGAAGTTCAACAGAACTTTAATGCTACTCGTGGAAGATTTGGTGTTTAATTTTTTTGTAGTTTCAGATAAATACCTATAAATCTTGTGGGTGTATTGATTGAAGCAATTAAAGAACAACAGGTTCGTATCGAAGAGTTGGAGAAAAAGTTAAATGCCTAATCAGTTTTTCTCACCAGAAGGAGATTTGGAAAATTATTTTGTCACTGAATCTTGGTTGATAGACCAGTGGGTTGGTGATGAATTATGGACTTGGGGGCGTAATGATGTTAGCCAATTGGGAATCAACGCTACTGGTAATAGATCTACTCCAGTTACTACATTTGCTGGAGGAACCAACTGGAAACAAGTTGCCGGTGGATTTAAAAATAAAGCAGCAATAAAAACTGATGGGACTTTATGGACTTGGGGAATTAATTCCTTTGGAATATTAGGAGACAATACATCAGTCACAAAATCAACCCCAGTCACTACATTTGCTGGAGGAACCAACTGGAGACAAGTTTCTTCTGCACAATATCATGCAGCAGCAATAAAAACTGATGGAACTTTGTGGTGTTGGGGACTGAATCAGTATTCACAAATAGGAATTAACGCCACAGGTGCCAGAAGTACTCCAGTCACTACATTTTCTGGAGGAACTAACTGGAAACAAGTTTCTTGTGGAGGTGGCCATATTGCAGCAACTAAAACCGATGGAACTCTATGGCTTTGGGGACGCAATTCATTCGGAGGAATAGGAGATAATACCACAGTCCATAGATCAACCCCAGTCACAACATTCGCCGGAGGAACCAACTGGAAACAAGTTTCTGGTGGCGGTGTTTTCACGGCAGCAATTAAAACCGATGGGACTTTATGGCTTTGGGGTTATAATAATTATGGGAATTTGGGAGACAATACAACAATCCAAAAAAACACTCCAATCACAACATTTACTGGAGGAACCAACTGGAAACAAGTTTCTTCTGGAGGATATCATACAGCAGCAATTAAAACTAATGGAACCTTATGGACTTGGGGTTATGGTGCTAGAGGTGAATTGGGAGATAATACGATAACCCTCAAAAAATCAATTCCATCAACAACATTTTCTGGAGGAACTAACTGGAAACAAATTTCTGGTGGAGATTCTCATACCGCAGCAATTAAAACTGATGGAACCTTATGGATCTGGGGTTCATCTGCTTATGCTCAACTTGGAGCCAATGATTCAATTCAAAAAAATACTCCAGTTACTTCTTTTGCAGGAGGAACTAACTGGAAACAAGTTTCTGCAGAATTTCGACATACATCAGCAGTCTTCTCTGGAACCACACCAGACCTACCAATATCATAAATACTTAAAAAATTGCTATGGAAATCGCACTTATTCATAATAATTCATTAGAACTTGGCCCAATGGGATTTAATGTGAAATACATTAATGCCGATTTGGAAGACCTTGAAGTAGAAGAAAGAATTTCTCCACAAAGTTATACAGACCTTCCAATTCATTTTAGTGATGGTCTTACACATCTTCTGCCAATTGAAAAAGTAATTCCAGAACATGATCCAAAGTATCACAACATCGGAAATCTTACTTGGGAAATTATTGAAGAAGATGGTACTCCAATCAAAGTAGTATTTACTTATCCAATTATTGATAAGAGTCTAGAAGAAGTCAAAGTAATTCGTAAGCAAGAAGTTGCTCCATATAGAAAAGAAAAAGAAAATACGACAATTGCCTTAGATATTAATGGTAATTCAGTTCAAGTATCAACTTCAAGAGAAGAAAGGTTGATGCTAGCAAGTAAGTTAAGTGCAGCACCAGGTCCTCATAATTATAAGTTTGCCAATGCTTGGTTAGAAGTTACCACAGAAAATCTTCAAACTATTATCAGTGAAATTGATAAAGTAGTTCAAGATGCATTTGATTGGGAACTTGCAAAACTTCAAGAGATTGATGCTTGCACGACAATTGATGAGGTTTATGATGTGATTGTGAGAGAACTTCCAGAAATTCCTCAACCACCAATAGAGTGATATGCCAAATCCAGTAACTAATTTTGGGGATAGTTTTGGAACTGACCTTGGTAATAAATTAATTACCAAAGAATACTTAATGAGTGTTTATCCAAATATTGCTCAACAAATTGGAAAGACTCCGGAGTTGTGGTCTTGGGGATACGGTAATAGTGGAGTTTTGGGAGATAATACAACAACCAATAAATCAACCCCAATCACAACATTATCAGGAGGATCTAACTGGAAGCAAGTTTTTGCAGGAAGATTTCATACTGTAGCAACCAAGACTGATGGAACTTTGTGGACTTGGGGCAATAATAGTGGTGGTAGACTTGGAGACAATACAACAATTAACAAACTTACTCCCGTCACAACATTTGCAGGAGGAACTGATTGGAAATATTTGAGTGTAGGACTCAATAATACGATGGCAATAAAAACTGACGGAACTTTATGGATTTGGGGTCCAGGGGGATTTGGTAGACTTGGTGACAATACGGCAACAAACAAACTTACCCCCGTCACAACATTTGCAGGAGGAACTAATTGGAGAACAGTTAGTGGCGGATATCGTCATGTCATAGCAACCAAGACTGATGGGACTTTATGGACTTGGGGGGATGGAACTTACGGACAACTTGGAATTAATAGTACAGTTGCAATATCTACTCCAGTCACAACACTTGCTGGAGGAACTAATTGGAGAAGTGTCCATGCTTTCTTTCATCATAATGTCGCAATAAAGACTGATGGAACTTTATGGACTTTTGGACGCGGAGCACAGGGGCAAATAGGAGATGGTGGATTCACCAACAGATGTACTCCAGTTACAACATTTGCTGGAGGGAACAACTGGAAGCAAGCTTCTGCTGGAGATACCCATACAGCGGCAGTGAAGAATGACGGAACTTTATGGTCTTGGGGTTATGCTAGTTTTGGAAGACTCGGAAATGGGGGCACATCTGGCAATTTTACAACTCCAGTTACAACATTTGCAGGGGGAACTAGCTGGAAACAAGTTTCTACTGGCGAGGGTCATACAGTAGCAACCAAGACTGATGGGACTTTATGGACTTGGGGTAGTGGTAATAGTGGAAGACTTGGAACTAATGACACAATTACTAGATCCACTCCAGTCACAACAGTTATTGGAGGGACCAATTGGAAACAAGTTTCAGCTGGAGGTGGTCATATAGCGACAATTAAAAGCTCTGACAATTTATGAGGTATCTAAATACCTACAAAATAAATTATTCAATATGAACCCACTTGAATTGGTAGCAAAGACATTATATTCATTTAAAGAACAGCAACTAACATTCGAATTACTTGATGCCTTTGGAAAACAAGCACAAGTTTTTTCTCAATATAATGATGTAGCAAAAATATTTTTTGAACTTAAGAACTTCTCCAAGGCAATTGAGTATGGAGAAAAGTCTCTCAAATTAGCACAAACAAAAGAAGAAAAATATACGACCTCTATGAATTTGATTAATGCATATAATCAATCAAATCATCCAGAGAAATCTATTACCCAAATTGATAAGTGCAAGAAGATAAATCCGCAAGATACTGAATTGCTTCTTGAGGAAACCTTCGCGTATTCTGCACTCAATCAAAAAGAGAAGTCAGAAAAACTACTCTTCAATCTTCTCAAATATAAACTACCAGAAGAGATTGAAAGAAAAGCATATCATAATCTATCAGGACATTATTTCCGTAAGGATGATATTCATACGGGACTTCAACACTTTCTCAAAGCAGGGGAAGTAGAAGCATATAAGAATCAAAAACATCCCGATTTTGAAAAATGGGATGGAACAGTGACGCCAGGAAGAACGATCATTGTAGATAATCAATGTGGCGCCGGTGATGAAGTCATTCATATTCGGTTTATGAAACACCTCAAAGACTTGGGAATGAAACCAATTTGGAGTTCTACTCGCAGAGAACTTGTAGAACTCTTCAAACATAATGGATATGATGCTGTTTGTATTTGGGATAAACCAGAGTTTCCTAAAGATGCTTTCTGGGTTTATGGTCTGGCACTTCCATATTATCTCAATCTGCAACTCAAAGATATGGGAAGAGAACCTTATCTCCAAACACTCCCAGAATACGATAAGAAATGGGAGTGGATAAAAGAAGACACTGGATATAAGGTTGGAATGTTCTGGGCTTCTAGTTCTGGGTTCGAGCAGAACACTTTCCGTTCAGTAGAACTCAAAGACTATATGAGTGTTCTTGGAAACAAAGGATACTCACTTTATTCACTTCAAACTCACAGTGATAATAAGGATGCCAATGAGTATCCCGAAATCAAACAATCACTATCAGTTCCTAATAGAGAATATGCCGACACATTCTCAATCATCAAGAACCTTGATTTGGTAGTGACTTCTTGTAGTTTTGTGGCACATGTAGCAGCATCAATGGGTAAAGAAGTCTGTGTCTTTGTTCCTATTATGGAATATTATGTTTGGACTTCCTCTACAGGAAAGTGTATGTGGTATGGAGATAATATTCATCTGTTCCGACAAAAGAAACCAAGAAACTGGGATGAACCACTGAAGCAACTAGGAGAGTTTTTGAATGATAGAGGAATATAATCTTTCTTTTTTAAATCTAAATACCATCAAGAGCAAACTTCTTGAAATAGAAACTGCTTCTCACGGACTTATAACAAAAGGTGTTTCTACTTATAATCATGGAATGCCTACTTTAATGTATTCAGAACTGACTGGATTAAGAAATGTTCTTAAGCAATATGTTAGACTGTATTGTAATAAGTATGAGATTTCACCTCTAAAGTTTATCAATAGTTGGTTCAATATCTCACAACCAGGAAATAAACTCAAAGCACATAATCATGGAGAAAGTATTATAAGTGGAGCATTTTATATTTCTGGAAGCACTCCACTCATTTTTCCAGATACATCAATTAAACCTTATCCTGGATTGTTGGTTATCTTCTCAAGTGATTTAGTTCATTATACGGAAGAAGAAACAGAAGAAAGAATTATTATTAGTTTTAATACAGATTACTTATGAAATTTTTATTTTTAGTCGGTTCAGCACTCAAACATTTTAAAGAGGATGAGTTTAGTGCTTATAATGAAGAACAGAGATTCAATCAAACATTAGAAACGATTGAATGTATTCGTAAGAAAGTTTCAGAGTCTTATGTGGTTTTATTTGAGTGTTCTTCTAAACCTATTGATGAGAAACAAAAAGATATTCTTAAAGAAAAATCAGATTTGTTTTTAGAGTTTTATGATGAACCAGTACTAAAGCAAATTTATGAAAATCTTGAAGAAAGACCAGAATTGATTACTTATGGCAAATCATTGTTGGAAACAAGAGGATTACTCAATACTCTTTATGAAATTAAACAGCACAATCTATTCACTGATAGTCAAAGAGTTTTTAAACTTACTGGTAGATACTTATTGAATGATCATTTTGATATTAAAGATTATGAAAGTAAGTTTCTGGAAGGAAAATATATTGTAAAAAAATACGATTATCTTTTGGAAGAAGGTGAAAGTTTCAATGAAAGTAATCTTGAAAATGTCTATGCATACTTATATGGTGCAAAAGGTATGATGAATACTGGTCTTTGGTCTTTTGATAGAGTTTTATTTAATGAAGCGGTTGAGGCTCTTGAAGGGGCATTTACTTATATGGAAAAAATGATACAATTTACTTCTGGAACTGATGTAGAACATTCACTTTATCGATTTATAAACAAGAACAATATCATTAGTGTTCCAAATCTTGGTCTTACAATGGTAAAGGGGATGTCTGGCGAAAATGGTGGGGTGTATCATACATGAAGTTAGCAGTTTTTTATCATACATTTCAAAATGAAATTTCCGCATTTATCTACCAACAACAGATTAATCGATTATTTGTATCTGGTCTAATGAATAAAATAGATCATTTTCATATTGGAGTAAATGGCAGCCAAGAAATGTTTTATATACCAACAAAAGCAAAAGTCGTTTACAATAAAAATTGGACAGAAGAAACGGAAACGATGATTGCATTAAAAGATTTTGCGCATGAAAATCCGGATTATAAAATTTTGTATTTTCACACTAAGGGAGCAAGCAAAGGAACTTTGATTGCAAATGCTTGGAGATTGATGATGGAGTATTTTGTAATTGATAGGTGGAAAGAGTGTGTGGAAATGTTGGATGAATATGATTGTGTTGGTTCAAATCTAAATTCTGTGGGAGAAACTTTATGGTCTGATGGTACAACCACCAAACCATTAGAAGGAACTTATAATTTTACTGGAAATTTTTGGTGGTCCAATGCCAAACATATCCAAACACTAGACCATAAGTTTCTTTATAGTGATTATCGTATAGATAGAGAACTTTGGATTGGAAGTAATCCAAATTCAAATCCAAAAACAATATACCAACCGGGAATTTTTGATTCATATACTTACTATTATAAGGAGGATGATTATGTTTCGTGAATGTGGAGAATGTACTGCTTGTTGTACTTGGTTGATTGGTGATGCTTTTGCTTGGGAGTTTGGTGCAGGAAAGTCTTGTAAGTATCTGGAATGTAATGGTTGTGGAGTTCATAAGGCACGACCAGAATCTTGTAGAGACTATCAATGTGCTTGGACGCAGCATTTACTACCAGAAGAAATGCGACCTGATAAGTGTGATGTTCTGGTCTCTGTTGAGGGAAGTGGAGATGGTCAATATCTAAAAGTTCTTCCAATAAATAATAAAGAAATGAATTCTGAAGTTAAACAATATCTTCAAAACTGGAGTGAAAAAATGAATACTCCAGTTGTTTTTGTAGAGATTCCTCCAAAATAAAAGAAATGCCAGTATTTTATAATTTTATCAACAATAGAGAAAATTTAGTGGCATATTCCACTTATGAAGGGACTGTTACGTGGATTAATAATTTTCCCGCAGGTGCAACAATAACTACAGGAATAACTGCACCTGATGGAACAAATACAGCAATTAGATTTACATGCAATAATACAACTAATGCATTATTAAGAGTTAATTTTCCTTCATTCACTCCCAACGGAACTGATACTTATACGACAAGTTTTTTTGTAAGGAGAATTAGTGGAACTGGTAGTGCATTTACTGATTTAGCAGATGGAAGTCCTTCAGTTGATTACTCATCACAATTAATTACTAATCAGTGGGTAAGAGTAACTACAAGTGGAGTTCCAACAGCAACCGCAAAAAGTTTTATTGACTTATATTCTGATAACAATACAAATCTTGTTCTTGATTTTTGGGGAGTTCAAATAGAAAGAAAATCTTCTGCTGGTGTTTATGTTCCAACCTATGGAAGTATAGTAACAGGTAATGATGGATTGACTTATAGTTTTGATAATGTTTTTGTTCCTGCTGATTTGTTTCGTGAAGGAAACTTATGGACTTGGGGCACTAATTCTGATGGACGACTAGGAGACAATACAACAACTGGTAAACTCACTCCAATCACAACATTTGCTGGTGGAACCAATTGGAAACAACTTTCTTGTGGAGACACTCATACTGCAGCAATTAAAACGGATGGAACTTTATGGCTTTGGGGTAGTAATAATACTGGACAACTAGGAGACAGTACAACAACCAATAAATTAACTCCAGTCACTACATTCGCAGGAGGAAACAACTGGAAACAAGTTAATGCTGGAGGTTATCGTTCTACTGTAGCAATTAAAACTGATGGAACTTTATGGTCTTGGGGTCGTGGTTTTGTCGGACAAATGGGAAACGCTGCAACAGATAATAAATCAACTCCAGTCACTACATTCACAGGAGGAACCAACTGGAAACAAGTTACTGCCGGAAGAGGCCATATAGCGGCAATCAAAACTGATGGAACTTTATGGGTTTGGGGTGATGGATCTTTTGGAAGACTTGGAATTAATGCTACTGGTAATAGATCAACTCCAGTCACAACATTTGCTGGAGGGACTAATTGGAGTCAAATAAGTAATGGAGGTAGTTTTTCTACAGCAATTAAAACTGATGGAACTCTTTGGACTTGGGGTTATAATACTTCTGCACAATTAGGAAACAATTCAAATACTAATGTATCCACTCCGATCACTACATTCGCAGGAGGAACCAACTGGAAACAAGTTTCTGGTGGTGGTTATCATACAGCAGCAATCAAAACTGATGGAACTTTATGGACTTGGGGTCGTAATTATGAGGGACAACTAGGAATCACTAGATCTGGTGCTGGAAACGATGCATCTACTCCAGTCACTACATTCGCAGGAGGAACCAACTGGAAACAAGTTGGTTGTAGTGGTTCTAATATATGTCGTATTACAATAGCAATCAAGACCGATGGAACTTTATGGACTTGGGGTGATAATTCTAATGGACAACAGGGAATCAATGGTTCTGGTACTAGTAAATCAACTCCAATCACTACATTCGCAGGAGGAACCAACTGGAAACAAGTTTCTAGTGGAGATAGGTTTTCGGTAGCACTCACATACATCGATCCTGTGATATAATACATAATAAGAAAGAAATAAACTATGAAGACATTATATTTTCTTGGAGGACTTCCAAGAAGTGGTTCTACATTACTTGGGTCACTTCTCAATCAACATCCAGACATTTATGTATCACCAACATCTCCATTAGGTGATGTAGTAACTGATATTGAGAAATCATTTAATACTTTAGATATCCAATTTACCTTTGACCGCAAGGCAATTTCGTATAATGTCTATAAGGCAGTTCTTGCAAACTTTTATAATCACATTCCAAAATCAACAATTCTAGATAAGCATCGGTTTTGGGGAAAGAATCTTGATACCGTTCAAATGTTTCTTTCCAACAAACCAAAAATTGTAGCAACTTATCGTTCTATTCCAGAAGTTCTTACATCTTATATTTCACTCATAGAAAGGTCAAAGCACTATGATAATTTCATTGATAATCATTTAAGGAATGATAATCTACCAATTACAAATAATAATCGTGCAGAATATATTTGGAGATATTATGTTGCTCCTTCTTATGAGAGTATGGTTTATGGACTCAACAAATATCCAGATTGGGTTCATTTAGTTGAATATAATGCTCTAGTCAATAATCCAGAAGAAGAACTGAGTAAAATCTATGAGTTTTTAGAAGTTCCATCTCATACAAATACTTTCAATAACATTGAAAATGCTTGTGGAGAACAAAAGGACGAAGAATGGGGACTTAGAGGGCTTCATGATATTCGTCCAAATCTTGCCAAAATTTCACAAAATCCTATTGAAGTAATAGGAGAAGAGAATATAAAACTTTATTCCAAGTTTGATATATGAAAACTCATTTGTTAGTTGTCGTCCAGACTCATTCAAAAGGAAACCGAGATAAAGATTCTGGAAGATATTGTGAAGCACCAAAGATCGAAGTTTCTTCAAGGTGTATCTTTTCTTTGATTGATAGTCTCAATTACGCACAAGAACATTATCCAGATTATGAAATAGAACTTCAAATCTTTGATGACCACTCGGACAAAGAATTTTTAGATATTTTAGAAAAACTTATCAGCATTGCAAAGTTCAAAGTTAATCTAACCCATCTTGAGACTTATGGTATTATGCCATCTATTTTGAGGTGCTACGAACATGGAAGAGATTATGGAAAAGATTGGGTCTATTATGTTCAAGATGATTTTCTTCATCAACAAGACTCTGTTGAACTGATGATACATGCAATTAATCAGTTTAGTTGTAATCTAGGTTCTCCTGCAAGTATCTTTCCATTCAATAAGCCAGCAGAGTATCACGAAGCAGAAAACACTGCAGTTCCTTGTCATCTTGTAGTATCAAAAGATAGATATTGGAGAACTAATTTTCATGTAGCAGTGACTTTAATGACTCATGTTGATATTATTAGAAAGCACTGGGACTTGTTCCACAAAATGGGAACAAGTGAGGTAAGTGAAACGATGGAAATGGATAGTATTTGTAGGGTTTATTATGAAAGAGGACATTTCTGCTTTACTCCAATTCCTTCTTTAGCACTACATATGCAAGGAGAATATGATAGAGACTTCTTTATTGATTGGAAGTCTTGGTGGAATGAATATGATTTGGAGAAATTAAAAACCTATGTTTAGTCATATATCATTACCAAATCCCGGTGTCACATCTGGTGTTCTTCCAGAAGAACTTTATAATCAAGTAATGAATGAAGTAAATGAAATCTCTTCTGATTTTCATTCTCATTCAAATTACAATAATGGTCTTGCAGGAAATATAGAAAATCAATATGAGTTGCAAAAGTCTATGTTAGTTTTGCAACCATATCTCAATGAAATGTGTAAGTCATATACAGACTATTGGAATTTCTACAAAAAACCAAGTGACTTTAAACTCACTCATCTGTGGGTCAATTTTCAAAAGAAGAATGAGTTTAATCCAATTCACCATCACAGCAGCACTTTTAGTTTTGTTTGCTGGTTAAAAATTCCATACAAAGTAGAAGAAGAGTTGAATGCGGCTCATGTAAAAGATACAAAAGCAAAAGCAGCATCAACTTTCCAATTCATCTATCCAAATATTTTAGGACAACTTACTTTAGAAACCTTATATGTCAATGAGGATTGGTGTGGTAGAATAGTATTGTTCCCAGCACATTTATCTCATTGCGTCTATCCATTTTCTACAAGTGATGATTATAGAATTTCAATATCAGGCAATTTAGAATGAAGCGAACATTAGAAAGTTTTTATCCAACAGAGAATTCTTTTATAGAAAATACTTATATTATTACTCTACCAAATAATGAAACTTCAAAGACCTTAACTCAAAGATGTATAGAGAGTTGTATTGCAGTAGAGCAACCTTATACTCTTTGGGAAGGTTTTGATGGTTCTTCTGGAGAAATTGTAATACCGAAACATCTTCAAGACAAAGATTACTTGAAATGGTTGAAGGTCAATCATAAATTTATGACACCATCTCAAATTGGGTGTTGCTTATCTCACTTTAGTTTGTGGTTTCATTGTATCACAATAGATAGACCTATCGTTATATTAGAGCACGATGCTATAATGGTAGAGAAATTTTTTGGTCCCTATCCTTTTTATAATGCAATCACATATCTTGGTTGTAAGGAACAGAAGTATAATGGGATGTCCGTTCAACCAACTCCAATTCATATGCAATCACCTGATACTTTCACTCGTAAAATAGGTCGGGCACATGCATATGCAATTGACCCTGCTGTTGCGAAGTTAATGGTTTCTCGTCTTCTGGTTGATGGTATTACTACAATGAACGATGAGTTTATGCACGCTAATCTATTTACGATTATTCAATATGGATTTTATGCATATGATGAACCAGGAGAAACAACAATACAAACACCCAATTATCCTTTTTAGAAATGACAAAAATTAATGTTTATTTGAGACATTGCTATTATTCCAAAATTCAAGAGAGTCCTGGAAAACAAAGACCTTCTTGGTGGGACAAAGAAAAGGTATTCCAAAACTTCAAAAATACTCTCAATCCAGAAACAACAAAATACGCAATCATTTATGACGAACATTATGGAAAGATAGAAGATACTTTCCTATCAAATGAAGAAAATATATATACGATCAATTGCGGCGGAGAAGCAAAGAGCTTTATAGAAACTTTGAAGTATATTAAAACACAAAATCATTCTCAAGATGATATCATTTACTTCTTGGAAGATGATTATATTCATCAACCAGGGTGGGATAAAGTTCTGTTAGAGGCATTCGCCCTTCCCATCTCTTATGCGACCTTGTACGACCACAGAGACAAGTATGGTGAGTATTATGCAGAGTTCCGAACTAAAGTTTTATTTACAGATTCTTGTCATTGGATGGCAACTCCTTCAACAACCAATACATTTGCTGTGAAGTATTCAACTCTTGTAGAGGACTTTTACACGCACACTAAATATTCTACAGGTGTGGAACCTTCTGCGGACCACCAAAAATTTCTGGAGTTAGCACAGAGAGGAAGAGTTTTAATATCATCACTTCCTGGTTATTCTACACATTGTCAAGCAGATTTATTATCACCTTGTATTGATTGGAAAAAGTTTTTATGAAAGTAGTTCAAATTGGTTCTAATAAAGGTGATGATGATTTATCTAAACATCTCAAAGAAAATTATAATGAATTAGAATTTGGACTTTTTGTTGAAGCAAATCCACTACATATTGGAAATTTAAAAAATTGCTATTCTCAATATCAAAATTCTGTTATTGAGAATGTTGCAATTAAAGTTCCTTCTTACAATGAAGACACATTAAAACTTTATTATCATCAAAATGATGGTCCAATGTACCATGTCGCTTCTTGTGTGAAGTCTCATATTGAAATTTATTATCCAAGTGACGGAATTAGATATTTTGAAGTTCCTTGTATAACTATAAATCAATTATTTGAAAAGTATGATATCAAGGAATTGGATTGGTTACTATTGGATATTGAAGGAATTGACTCTGAAATTTTATTAACAACAGATTGGAATAATTATGATATTCAAAGAATTGAATATGAAGAATTACATCTTGGTGATAAAAAACATGAAATAGAAAATATTTTCAAAACTCTTGGTTATAAAAAAACAACTGCTTTACATCATTACGATAATGCTTGGGAAAAATAATTATGAAAAATCATCCTGTAGTTGAAACTGAATATTTTAACATTATTAAGGGAGTTGTAGATGGTCTTCATAAATCTGGAATGACCGAAGCAGGTTCTGGATATTGTTTGAGTATGAGTGATATTGTACTTAAACTTTTACATAAAGAAGGAATTAAGGCAAGATTGGTAGAGTGTAACTTAATGGTTACACTTAAAAATCCTCCTGGATTGTTTTTAATGGGTTATCCAGGATTCAATCAAAATAATTACACTGCTGATAATTCGCGGTACATACGACTTCTATCAAACCTTCATCAATCCTCATAGTGGATGGGGTCCTAATAAATCAGAAATTATTAAAAACAACAAGTGAGGATTAAAATGAAAGTTACACTATACGCAATCGCAAAGAACGAAGAAAAAAATATTGAAAAGTTTCTCAAGAATGCAGAGAAATTTGATGATGTCGTTGTAGTCGATACTGGAAGTACAGACAATACAATTCAACTACTTAAAGATGCTGGTATTAAAGTCTACGAGCATCCACAGACTCGTGCAGAGTTTGATTTTTCAGTAGCAAGAAATCAGGCATTATCTTATGTGGAAACTGATTGGGCTTTTTCTATAGATTTTAATGAAGAAATAGATGATTTTTTCCCAGAGGGTCTTGCAGTAATCTCTGAAGAGTTTACAACATTTAAACATGAAAGGTATGATAAAATTGATGATGAAGAACCAACTCTAGGTCAAACTGCACATGTTCGTTTTCATAGAACTAAAAACTATACTTGGGTAAATGCAGTTCACGAAACTCCAATGTTTCTTCCAACTGAAGAACATCTTGGTGAGGTTGCAGTAGATACTACAATTAAGATTACTAAAAACCTTCAACCAAGTATTGATAAAGAACTTTTCTATCTTTCAATCTGCGAGAGAGAATATCAAAATAATCCAGAAAATAATTATTATCTTTGGTTTATTTTTAAGCACTACTATCAGGTCAAAAATCTCAATAAAGTACTTGAGGTAGGTCAACAATATCTCAATATCTCCAAAGCATATTTTGATCCACAAAGGATTGATGTGTTCATCATGTGTAGTATTTGTTTAGTTAATCTTAAAGAGGTAGAAAAGTCTGCAAACTATGCTTTCCATGCACTCAGTGAAGCAATGAATTTTGGTGGAGGACTTCTAGGAAAAGCATTTAATCACTTGTTAGAAATTGGAAAACTCACACAAAATCCAAATATTATTATCTTTGCAACAGGATTTAATCCAGAAACTTTAACTTATCCAGAAAGAACTCAAGCGATAAAGAGTCTTTATGATAGTAATCACATGAATTTTGTATGAGTAAAATAGCAGTTTTTGGGGGGACTGGATTTATTGGAGGAACATTTTGTAGATTATACTCACAAAAAGTAAATATAATTCCAAAGCAAAGTATAGAATTTGATACCAAAGAAGTTTTATATTTTATAAGCACCACCACAAATCAAAATGTTTTTAATGATCTTCATATAGATATAAACACTAATCTAAATTTTCTGATGGATGTCTTATCCAATTGCAAAGATAAAGACATCACATTTAATTTTATTAGTTCATGTTTTGTTTATGGTAATGATATTATAGATGCAAAAGAAACTGATAATTGCAATCCAACTGGATTTTATTCTGTAACAAAAAGATGTGCAGAGCAATTATTAATTTCCTTTTGCAAGACCTTTAATATTAAATATAGAATTTTAAGAATTGGAAATGTTTATGGATTGGATAAAACAATTTCTTTGAAGAAAAATGTCCTGGCACATATCATAAAACAATTGAAGAAAAATGAAGATGTTCATCTTTATGATAACGGAGATTATTTAAAAGACTATATGTTTGTTGAAGATGTATGTAAAGCAATTGAGATAATTTTGGAATTTGGACACCACAACGAAATTTATAATATTGCTTCGGGAACATCAAATAACTTTAAATATATTATAGAAACAGCAAAAAGTATTACAAATAGTCATAGTAAATTAATTAGTGTTCCAATACCAACTAATCAGCAATATATTCAAATTAAAAATATGACTTTGAATATCGACAAATTAAAGTCTCTCAAATTCGAACCACAAATTAATTTTAAATACGGTTTGCATATGCTTTGCAATATGTTATAGTAAACCATATAATCATTTACTATGTCAATATCAAAAATTCTTGTAGTCAGTAATCATTCTAATCATGACTTAGAGTGGCTAAAAATGACTTATGACTATGGATTTTCTCCAGAAAATACTCTTATTTACGATCGAACGCCTAACGATTTTCCGAATAAATCGAAGATATGTCACTTAGGAAAAGTTATACCTTCACCTAATGTTGGTTCAAATCCTTATGATATCGGTAGATTTATTGTAGACCACTATGACAATCTTCCGGACATGATGATTCACATCAAAGGAAATCTATTAAAAAAAGAACCCCCAAATGGAAAAACTTCATATACAACAGAGAAGAGATTTATATATGCTCTAAAAGCGAATTGGTTTGTTCCTATTGATGGTGGAAATCATATTCAAAATAATTTTCCTTATATTTTAAATAACAATTTGTTTTCTCTACCCATAGAGTGGGAATTAAAAAACTACACAATGGGGTGTGTTTTTTCGGAAGAAGATTTTAGAAAAGCAAAAACTTATCCTAGAATCTCTAATTTTCTGGAATTCATGAAAGACTTGTTTATTATAGAAGATTACCAAATTCCCAAATTTATAAGTTTTGCTCCCGCAGCAAATTATGCCGTACCAAAAAATTGCATCCTAAAGTACAGCAAAAACTTTTATAAAAAAATGATGTATTATACTGATTATAATGACAATCCCGTAGAAGCACATTGGTTTGAAAGAATTTTACAATTAGCTTGGCAAGGTTGTCTTGAAGAAAATTTCTCCTATATTGTGAATTAAAAATGAAAGAACAAGTAAAGCAATTTATTGATGACCTTTTTGAAAGTGATGAATCTTTCTTTAAGTATCTCTATAATAATGATTATGTGAAGGGAGAATCAAATATTTTTTACTCTGGTCCCTACTGGAATCACGAAGAAATTCAAGTTGCAATGAAAACCTTCCTGACTGGAAAGTGGTTATCTTCCGGTGAGGCAGTGAATAAGTTTGAGAAAGAATTCTCACAGAAGTTTAACTTTCAACATTCAGTAATGGTAAATTCTGGGAGCTCAGCAAATCTTGTAATGATTGCTGCTCTCAAGAAATATTTTGATTGGCAAGATGGTGATGAAATTATTGTATCTGTTTGTGGATTTCCAACTACTCTTAATCCCATCCTTCAAAACAATCTAAAACCAGTCTTTGTTGATATTGATTATACTGATTTGAATTGGAATTTGGATGAACTTAAATCCAAAATAACCCCAAGAACAAGAGCAGTATTTTCTTCACCTGTTCTCGGAAATGCATATAACTTTGATTATCTACTTGAGATTTGTGATCGTTATAAACTTGAGTTAATTTCTGATAACTGCGATAGCCTTGGAAGTAAATGGAAAGGTAAGTATCTTACAGACTACTCTGTTGCATCTTCTTGTTCTTTCTATCCAGCACATCATATTACAACGATTGAAGGTGGTATGGTGTCTTCTAATATTAAAGAAGTGATTGATATTGCTCGTAGTTTTGCTTGGTGGGGAAGAGATTGCTATTGCGTTGGTTCACAAAATCTTCTTTCTTGTGGAACTTGTGGTAAGAGATTTGATAAATGGTTAGTTGGATATGATAAGGTTGTAGACCATAAGTACATCTTCGGACAAATTGGTTATAATCTCAAACCAATTGATATGCTTGGTTCAATCGGTTCAGTGCAACTTAAAAAGTTTGATGAAATTCATTATCTTCGCAGATATAATAAGGCACGAATTCATCAAATCTTCGAATCTATTCCTGGAGTAAGAGTGATTGATGAGTTACCGCAGTCTGAAACAAGTTGGTTTGGTGTTCCGATTGTATGCAATACTAACAAGGAGAAACTTGTTAAGCACTTGGAAGATAACAAGATACAAACAAGAAATTATTTTGCAGGCAATCTTTTGATTCATCCAGCTTACCGACATCTTGGTTCTGGATTTGATTATCCAAATGCAATGAAAGTTCTTGAGAATGTATTTTTTATTGGATGCTCCCCAACTATAAACGACCAGATGATTGAATTTATAGAAGAGACTGTTGATTCTTATAAGAAAATAGCATGAAGATTACAATTCCAGTATCAGTAGGTGAACTATTAGATAAAATTTCGATTCTTGAAATTAAGTCTATGTTTACTAACAATGAATATGTTCTCAAAGAACTTGAGGACTTAAATCAAATCAAAAATACTCTTATCCAATTCACTCTTGAGTACATGAATGAACTGAGGGAAGTTAATCAAAAACTTTGGAAGATTGAAGATGAATTGAGAGAGTTAGAAAAAAATAAAGACTTTGGGAAAAAGTTCATTGAACTTGCCCGAAGTGTCTATATTACTAATGATAAAAGAGCAGACATAAAGAAAAGAATTGATGAGGAATTCAATTCCGAATATAGGGAGGTAAAAATGTACAATAAATAGAACAGTTTTAAAATCTCAATTGATTTTCTGGTGATCTTATGTCTGTAGGCTTTGTGAAGCAGGTTTTAGATAATGGTGGAAAAATAAAACCATTAATAATACCATCAAATGAAACAAATGGTACTGGGTTATGTAACCCATCCATACTTGTTAAAGACAATAAAATTTTAGCGAATGTGAGGCACATTCAATATACTCTATACCATTCGGAGTTAAAAAATTACGAACATCCGTATGGTCCTTTAGTGTATCTAAATCCAGATAACGACAATACACTAACAACAACTAATTTTATCTGTGAACTTGATGATGATTTGAATATTTCATACTTTTCAAAAGTAGATACATCTGCTTTTGATAAACCACCGTTGTGGGAATTTGTTGGTCTCGAAGATGCAAGATTGATAGAATGGGACAGCAAATTATTTTTGTGTGGTGTTAGAAGAGATTTAGATACTATCGGAACCGGAAGAATGGAACTTTCGGAAATTGAAATTAATGAAAATTCTGTAAACGAGGTATCGAGATTTAGAATCCCAGGTCCTCCACCCGACAAAGAGTATTGTAATAAAAACTGGATGCCAATCTTAGACATGCCCTATCACTTTGTCAAGTGGACAAATGGTACAGAGATAGTCAAAGTTGATGTCCAGAATAACAGTACAGAAAGTGTAATCATTAAAAATTGGGTTCAACATAATAGAGATCTGAGAGGAGGTTCTCAAGTCCTGTCATATAATGGTGGATACTTAACCCTAAATCACGAAACCGATTTGTATAGAAGTGAAGCGGGAAGGAAAGATGCAACATACAGGCATCGTTTCACTTTTTGGGATAAGGACTGGAATATACAAAAAATTTCGCAGCAGTTTTCTTTCCTTAATGCAAAAATTGAATTTGCTTGTGGTATGGCAAAGTATAAAGAAGATTACTTGATTACTTTTGGTTTTCAAGATAATGCCGCATATGTTTTAAGAGTACCTGGACAATTTCTGGAGGATTTTATTAATGGATGATACACTTTATAATTACATTCAAGATACAGAAAATGCTGAAAGCAATTTTAATCTTGCAGTACAATATGAAATATTGGGCCAAACTGCATCCGCAATTTCTTATTATTTGAGGGCAGCAGATAGAGCGGATGATTTGAATTTAGTTTATGAGTCTTTGATTAGAATGTCATATTGTTTTAACAAACAAGGAAACCGTTGGTATACTGTCAAAGGTCTCCTAAACCATGCAATTACTGTTTTACCAAGAAGACCAGAAGCATATTATATTCTTTCAAGATATGAAGAGTGGAATAAGAGTTATACTGAAGCATATACACTTTCAAATACAGCTTTAACTTTTTGCGATTTTAATCAAGAACCACTAAGAACCGATGTTGAGTATCCCGGAAAATATGGGTTAATTTTTGAAAAAGCAGTTTGTTCATATTGGTGGGGAAAATCTGAAGAGTGTAGAAGATTGTTTAAAATATTGGTTGATGATTATTATGATCAAATGAATGATTCTCATAAAAAATCAGTTAAAAATAATTTTAATGTTTTAGGTATGGATTTCCCATATCTTCTTGACGAAGATAAAACAAAATTAAAAGGATTTCCTTCGATATATTATTTGAGTTTAGAAGAATCCATTGATAGAAGAACTCATTTAGAAAATCAATTTAAAGAATATGATATTGAAAAAATTAACTCAGTAGTATCCAAAAGATTTATAGAGTGTAATGATATTCTTCATGGTCAATATGTTCACACTTTGACCAATGCAAGTAAAGGATGTTGCACTTCTCATATGAGATGTATTAAGAGGTGGTTAAATGAAACAGATGAACCTTATGGATTTTTTTGTGAGGATGATCTTTCATTAGAAACTATTAAGAATTGGAACTTTACTTGGGGAGAGTTTGTTGATAATTTACCCTCAGATTGGGAATGCGTTCAACTTATGTGGGTCAGAGATCAAATGACCGATATTAAAGTTAGGGAAAGACAATTTGATGACTGGTCTGCGACTGCATATATCCTTAAAAGAGAGCGTGCTCAAAAAATAATTGATACTTATTACTATGATGACGAATTCCATTTTGATATTCCAGAATCTAATCTGCAACCAATTGTAGAAAATCTTGTTTTCTCATTGGGAAAAGTTTATACATTCCCACTATTTGTTGAAGAAATTAAAAAGTTTGATACTTGTATAATCAATAGTGAAGAATTTAATGGTTTAAAGGATGATTGGGTAATTGTAGATGGTCAAGGTCCAGCTCATATTAGGTCTTATCATCAAATTGCAGAATGGTGGAAGAAAACTGGATTTAAATTAAAAGCAGACCAAATTCCTAAATAAAAATAAAACTTCTGATGCCCAAGATTAAGTCACATAAAACAGTTGAGCAAATTGCAAAGAAACATCGTCTTAATGTTTCTTTCATACAAAAGCAACTTGACATGGGTGAACCAATTGAGCACGAGCATACTCAAGACCACGAATTGGCAAGAAATATTGCTCTTCAACATCTTGACGAAATTCCAGATTATTATACTCGCCTTAAAAAGATGGAGGCAGATGCCAAGAAGCATCATAAAAAATTTAAAGATGTTTCTGAAGGCAATCTCCATAAGTGGTTTAAAAGTAAATCAAAAGACGGAAAACCTGGTTGGGTCAATGTTGTAACTGGTGGCACATGTGCAAGTGATGAACCAGGTGAAGGAGTACCTAAGTGCGTCTCTTCATAAAAAAGAGCAAGTATGACGCCAGCAGAAAGACATTCGGCAGCAAGAAGAAAGAAAGCAGCAGATCCTGGACAACAACAAAAAACTGGTGCGTCTAAACCAACATATGTTTCTACAGATAAACCTAAAAAGTCTGTAGAAGAGGAGTGGTCAGATAAATATAAAAAGTCTATAGATTGTGACAACCCCAAAGGATTTTCTCAGAGAGCTCATTGCCAAGGAAGGAAGAAAAAAATGAATGAAGAATCTGATAAGAAAGGAAAAGGTAGTGGCAAAAAAGATGCTTGCTATAATAAAGTAAAATCGAGATATGATGTTTGGCCAAGTGCATATGCATCCGGAGCACTTGTCAAGTGTCGTAAAGTCGGTGCTGCAAACTGGGGTAATAAAACAGAGGAAACTCATATGCACGAAGAAGAAAGATATTGTCCTCTATGCGATAAGAGAGAAACAAGATCAGAATGCTCCTACGGCGGAAAAGCGTGGGATAAAGTTTCTGTTAAGGATGAAGAATATTCAATGGCTCGTGGAGAACTCCAAACAATTGCAAATGCAGTAAAAAGATTGCAAACTAAGTTCTCTAAAGGAGAAGGTGATTTGGAAGCATGGGTCCAATCAAAAATTACAAAGGCAGCGGATTATATTGATACTGCAGCAGATTACCTTGATAGTGGGGAGCATGAGTTTGACGAAGCTTGTTGGTCTGGTTATAAACAAGTAGGAATGAAAAAGAAAGGAAAGAAGACTGTTCCAAATTGTGTGTCAGAAGAGAAAAAATTAGTTGATAAAATTTTAGAAGACTGTGGTTGCTCACATTCTCCAAAGAAAGTAAAGTCTAAAAAAATGGTAATGCCAGAGCAAACTATTGAAGATTTGGATGGAAATACATTTGCCGAAGTCATTGACATTATCAAACCAGAACCAATTAAAGGAACTGCATCAAAGCCGATTCAAGAAGCAACAAGACTTCAAGCACAAACTGGAAATGTAATTGCTGTAACTCTTTCATGGAGAGGAAAATATTATTCACTTAAGATGTTTTTCCCGCAAGTGAAGACACCATCAAGAAAAGAAATTAATGATGAGATTCAAAAAGTTTATCCAGGTTCAGTAGTTGTATATCATTCTATCTCAGAAATTCAACCAGGTCAACCACTAATTCAAATGGTTGGACCACAAGGAGGAAGTTCTGCAAAACCAGGACCAAACAAAAATTATGTAAAACCAATGGGTGAAGGAGTTGAATTGGAAGAAGGTGAGGCATGGCAAAATAAGGAAGGTAAAAACTCTAAGGGTGGTCTCAACGAAAAGGGAAGAAGGTCTTATGAAAAGGCAAATCCAGGAAGCGACCTCAAGGCACCTTCAAAAGAGGTTGGAAATCCTCGCAGAGCGTCATTCTGTGCCCGGATGTCCGGAATGAAAAAGAAACTAACATCAGCAAAAACAGCAAACGATCCTAATTCAAGAATTAACAAGTCTCTTAGAGCTTGGAACTGTTAATTTGGAGTTGATTTATTATGCCAAATGATGTTTATCTTGGTAATCCGCTTTTAAAAAAAGCAAATACCCCTATCGAATTTACTCAAGAACAGATTCTTGAATTTGTGAAGTGTAAAGATGACCCAGTTTACTTTGCAAACAATTATGTAAAAATTGTAACTCTGGATCATGGTCTTCAAACATTTAAACCATATCATTTTCAAGAGAAGTTAATTAATAACTTCCACAATCACAGATTTAATATCTGCAAGATGCCACGACAGACGGGAAAATCAACCACTGTAGTATCTTTTCTATTACATTATGCGGTATTTAATGATAATGTAAATATTGGCATTCTTGCAAACAAAGCAGCAACAGCAAGAGAACTTTTAGATAGGTTACAAACTGCTTATGAGAATCTTCCCAAGTGGATGCAGCAAGGTATTATATCCTGGAATAAAGGATCATTGGAGTTAGAAAATGGCAGTAAGATATTGGCAGCTTCTACATCTGCAAGTGCTGTCCGAGGCATGTCGTTCAATATCCTCTTTCTCGATGAATTCGCTTTCGTTCCAAACCATATCGCAGATTCCTTCTTTGCATCTGTTTATCCTACTATTACTTCTGGTAAACAAACCAAAGTTATAATTGTATCCACTCCACACGGTATGAATCACTTCTACCGAATGTGGCATGATGCCGAAAAAGGTAAGAATGAATATGTATTTACAGATGTTCATTGGAGTGAAGTACCGGGAAGAGATGAGGAGTGGAAGAAGCAAACTATTGCAAACACTTCCGACCAACAATTCAAAGTTGAGTTTGAATGCGAATTCTTAGGTTCTGTCGATACTCTTATTGCACCATCCAAACTCAGAACGCTCGTCTACGATGCCCCCAAGACCCGTAGTGCGGGTTTGGATGTTTATGTGGACCCAGAGGAGAATCATGATTACCTCATCACTGTGGATGTTGCTAGAGGCGTAGGGAATGATTACTCTGCATTTACTGTTATTGATATAACAGAATTTCCCCATAAAGTTGTTGCCAAATATAGGAACAATGAAATCAAACCTATGCTTTTCCCCAGCATAATTCACGAGGCAGCAACAGCATATAATAATTCCTATATTTTATGTGAGGTTAATGATGTTGGAGACCAAGTAGCAAGTATCCTTCAATATGACTTGGAATATAATAATCTTCTCATGTGTTCTATGAGAGGTAGAGCAGGTCAAATTGTTGGGCAAGGATTTTCTGGAAAGAAAACTCAACTTGGCGTCAAGATGTCCAAAACTGTGAAAAAAGTTGGATGTCTAAACCTCAAGACAATGATTGAAGAAAGTAAACTCTTTCTCAATGACTACGAAATTATTTCAGAGCTTACCACATTTATTCAGAAACACAACTCTTTTGAAGCAGAAGAGGGGTGCAACGACGACCTTGCAATGTGTCTGGTAATATATGCTTGGTTGGTTGCTCAGGATTATTTTAAAGAATTGACCGATCAAGATGTAAGAAAAAGATTATACGAAGAACAAAAAAATCAAATCGAACAGGACATGTCTCCTTTTGGATTTATATCCGATGGATTAGATAGCAATAGTTTTGTTGATAATGACGGTGATAGATGGTTTGTTGATGAGTATGGAGATCGTTCTTACATGTGGGATTATCTATCGTAATGGACTTAGATAAACAATTAAACCTAGGACATTTACTTCTTTCGGATAGAAGATGTAGAACATGTGGTGAAATAAAAAATTTAGTAGATAGTTTTTATAGAACACGTAAAGATAGGGGACCAGTATCATCTTCATATTCGTATGAATGCAAAGAATGTACCGTAAAAAGGATAAAAAATAGAAGAAAAAAATTACCAAAACCACTTCCATGGGAATATCCTGACTGGTAAGTGTGTTCACTTCCAGTTTCCCCTATGTAAAGTATATTTTTAATAAATATTTTTTAGATAAACTGAGACTTTACGGAGAAAAACATGGCGACTCCTCAATTATCTCCAGGCGTACTCGTCAGAGAGGTTGACTTAACAGTAGGAAGAGCTGATAATGTTTTAGATAATATTGGTGCGATTGCTGGCCCTTTTCCAATTGGTCCTGTAAACTACGCTGTTGATATTGCAACAGAGCAGGATTTAATCAATACTTTCGGAAAACCATCACAAAATGATAACCAGTATGAATATTGGATGAGTGCATCATCCTATCTTTCATATGGTGGTGTTCTAAAAGTTATTAGAACTAAATCACCAAACTTAAACAATGCTAACGCTGGAGTTGGAATTGGATCCACTGCATCTTTAGACATTGATAACTATGATGATTACAACGCGGAGCATACAGAAGCTCAGAATTTTACATACGCAGCAAAAAATCCAGGAACTTGGGCAAATGGTCTGAAAGTTTGTGTAATTGATGATTTAGCAGATCAGGTCATCAATGTAACATCCTCAGATTTGTCTTCTGATGGTGTCGCTATTGGATATGGCGTGACAGCTAACTTAAATGGCATTTCAATTCCAGGATCTGGAACTTTTACCGGATATCTAAAAGGAATTATCACTGGAGTAACAACTGCAGTAACTGGTAGCAATAGCTCCATCACTGTTAAAGTTGTTTCAAGAGTTTCCAGTGGAGGAACAGAAACAAAAATTGATTATGCAGAAGGGACCGAATTTGCTGCATTTAAAGGAACACAAACATTAAACTTCATTGACGGTTCGGGTTCATATCAAGGAAACCTCAATTCAGTATCTGTTTCTGATTGGTATAATCAACAAAAACTTGGTCTAGAAAATAGCACTATTTTCTGGAGTTCAATTGCACCAAAACCAACCACATCTATTCACGCTTTAAACAGAAATGGTAAAGGTGATGGTATTCACGTAGTAGTTGTTGATGATAAGGGAACAATCACCCAAAATCCAGGGACTATTCTTGAAAAGCATGTTGGTCTATCAAAAGCACTTGATGCTATTTCGGCAGTAAATTCGCCACAAAGAATTTACTATAAGCAATTCTTGGCAGATTACTCGTCACAAATCTATGCAGGCAAATCTCCATCATCTGCTGCCGATGGATATTGGAGAACAGCACCAAGGGCAGTTTCATTCACTAAAGCTGATGGAACTACTCAAGCATTTATTCCTAATGTAACAGAGAATTCACCATCTAAAGGTGATTGGGGTCAAAATGCACAAGATGTAACATTTAGTGCAGTAGGTAATGTAACTTATGCATTAAATGGCGGACAAGATTATGGTGCCAATGGTTCAATGGCAGTGACTCTTGCAGACTTGCAAACTTCGTACAATCTATTCTCAAACAAAGACGATGTTCAGGTTGATTATTTAATCATGGGTCCTGGACTAACCGATGAAAATGATTCAATCGCAAAAGCACAATATCTGATTTCAATTGCAGGTCAGAGAAAGGATTGTGTTGCTGTAATTGGACCTCATAGAGGAAATCTAATTGGACAAAGCAATTCTACTACTCAGACAACAAATCTAATCAAGTACTTTAACTCTGTTGGGTCTTCTTCATCATATGCAATATTTGATAGTGGATATAAGTACACTTATGATAGATTTAATAATAAGTTTGTATATATTCCATGCAACGCTGATATTGCTGGGTTAATGTGTCGCACTAATATCATTGCATATCCTTGGTTCTCACCTGCTGGTCAGCAACGAGGAATCATTAATAATGCAATTAAGTTGGCATATAACCCAAGTAAAGCACAAAGAGACCAACTATATCCAGCAAGAATTAATGCAGTCATTACTCAACCTGGAATCGGAACTCTTCTCTTTGGAGATAAGACAGCACTTGGATATGCATCAGCATTTGATAGAATTAATGTTCGTCGCTTATTCTTAACAATTGAACAAGCACTACAGAGCGCAGCACAAGCTCAACTATTCGAATTAAATGATGAACTGACAAGAGCAAACTTTAAGAATATTGTAGAACCATATCTACGCGATATTCAAGCGAAGAGAGGTCTGTACGGTTTCTTAGTTGTTTGTGATACAACAAACAATACTCCTGACGTTATTGACAATAACGAATTCAGAGCAGATATCTTCCTGAAACCAGCTAAGTCTATTAATTATGTAACTCTCACCTTTGTTGCTACACGCACAGGTGTAAGTTTTGAAGAAGTTGCAGGTACTGTTTGATTATTATTCAATAAATAACCTTAAGGAGGTAACGAACCGTGGCAAGACTCAAGACAATCTCTCAATTTAAGAGTGCTCTAAGTGGTGGTGGTGCTCGTCCCAATCTATTTGAAGTTGAATTGACAACTTTTCCATCTGGAATTTCTTGGGACGCAGATAAATTCAAGTATCTATGTAAAGCAGCCGCTTTACCGGCATCAAATATTGCAGCAATTGATGTTCCTTTTAGAGGAAGAACATTTAAAGTTGCAGGAGATAGAAGCATTGATGCTTGGACAGTAACCATCATCAACGACGAAGACTTCAAACTTAGAAGAGCATTTGAAGCATGGAGTGAACTTATTGCAAAACTTGATAATAACCTTGGAGCGACAAATCCAGCAGCTTATATGAGCAATGCAACTGTCTATCAACTTGGAAGAGGTGCTACAGTAAATAGTACCACTAACGCAGGTTCGGACAGTTCTATCTTAGCTGCTTATAAGTTTGTTGACATTTTCCCAACAAGTGTTTCTAACATTGATCTTTCATATGATAGTGGAGATACTATTGAAGAATTTACTGTGGAATTCCAAGTTCAGTCTTACGAAATTATTAGCGGAGCAACCGCATCTAAAGCTTGATAAATAGTCAAAAGGCAAAGAACAAAAAATAAATTATGGCAAGACTATTTGGATTCTCTATTGAGGATAAAGAACCACTGTCTCCGGGAGTGGTCAGTCCAGTTCCTCCTAATAACGAGGACTCGTCTGACCACTACTTGAGTAGTGGTTTTTTTGGTTCTTATGTTGATATTGAAGGTGTTTATAGAACAGAGTTTGATTTAATTAAAAGATATCGTGAGATGGCATTACATCCAGAGTGTGATAGTGCTATTGAAGATATTGTAAATGAAGCGATTGTCTCGGATACAAATGATACTCCCATCCAAATTGACTTAGACAATCTGAATGCGAGTGATGGAATTAAGAAGAAAATAAGGCAAGAATTTAAACATATTTTATCATTGCTCGACTTTGATAAAAAGTCCCATGAAATTTATAGAAATTGGTATGTTGATGGCAGATTATATTATCATAAAATAATTGATTTGAAGAATCCTCACGAAGGAATTCAAGAACTTCGTTATATTGACCCCATGAAAATGCGGTATGTAAGACAGCAGAAAAAAACTGAGAAAGATAAGTATAGATTATCAAATATTAATACAGATAATCCAATGGATTTTGAGTTTCCTCAGATTGAGGAATATTTCATTTATAATCCAAAAATGACATATCCAACAGGAAATCCTTCTTCTATGGGAGGTTCTCAGGGTATCAAAATGTCCAAAGATTCTATCACATACTGCACTTCCGGTCTTGTCGATAGAAACAAAGGATCAACACTGTCATATCTTCATAAAGCAATTAAATCACTCAATCAATTAAGAATGATTGAGGACTCTTTGGTAATTTATCGTTTATCAAGAGCGCCAGAAAGAAGAATTTTCTACATTGATGTGGGCAATCTTCCCAAGGTAAAAGCGGAACAATATCTTCGTGATGTTATGATGCGCTATCGTAACAAACTTGTCTATGACGCAAATACAGGCGAAATTCGTGATGACAAAAAGTTCATGGCAATGCTTGAGGATTTTTGGCTCCCTCGTCGTGAAGGTGGTAGAGGAACTGAAATCACAACTCTTCCGGGTGGGCAAAATCTTGGAGAAATTACTGACATTGAGTACTTCAAGAAAAAACTCTATCGTTCTTTAAATGTTCCCCCATCAAGAATGGATGGAGAAGGTGGATTTAATCTTGGTCGTTCATCCGAAATTCTAAGAGATGAAGTTAAGTTCAGTAAGTTCGTTTCTCGTTTGAGAAAGAGATTCTCATACATGTTCCACGATATGCTGAGAACACAATTAATCTTAAAGAATATTATAACTCCTGAAGATTGGAATATTATGGAAGAACATATTCAATATGACTTCCTATATGATAACCACTTTGCAGAACTTAAGGATGCTGAGTTGCTAAATGAAAGACTCGGTATGGTTCAAATTGCAGAACCATATGTTGGGAAGTATTTTTCTCAAGACTATGTTCGTCGCAAAATTCTTCGCCAAACTGATGAAGAAATTATTGAGCAAGATAAAATTATCAAGAAAGAAATAGAAGATGGGATTATTCCAGATCCATCTGCACCAGTCGATCCTATGACAGGAATGCCAATCCAACCAGGAATGGAGCAAGGAACTGCTGGAATGGATTTGGGTCAACCAGTAATGGAACCAGAAATTAATGCTGCTCCAATGGAACCAAGTACAAAGGCAATGGAAATGCCCAAGGGGGGCGAAATATAAATAAAAACGATTACTTATAGGTTATTAAAATGGATGAACTTATGGATATGATTGTGGGTGATCAGTCACCTTCACAAATCAGCGATAAAATTAAAGAACTACTTTTTAACAAGTCTGCAGAAAAGATTGACGATTTTCGTCCTGCTGTAGCAAACGCAATGTTTAATAGCGAAACAGAAGAGGAATAATATGAAATCATTCAAGCAATTTATATCTGAATCAGTTAATATTGCTGGTGATTTTACTGGAAACCTTTACATTAATTCTCAATCAGAACAACCACAGCAGGTTGGTGAAGAGTATATTGCAGATGTTTTGTGGCAAGGGAGCTTATATCGGATGGAATTAATGACTAAAAATGGAATTCCATCCAAAAGAGATTTGGGAGAACAACTGCAAAGTAATTATCCGGGGGCAGTAGTTCAACAAATATATCCCACAGAAGAAAAAAATTTAAACATTAGAAACGCAAGACGATATCACCCATCAAAATTAGAATGGATTGACTAATTTATGGCTCAGTGGAATAAGACTACACAAGACTATCTAAATCAAGAAAGAACTTTGCATGAGGTTTATCTCCGTGCTGATGAGTATGGAAATATTCTAAATGAGAGTGCTTGTTCCAAGTCTGCCTTTGGTGAAAATATTTCAATCACAATCACACCAAAAATTCAGGCAGATGCTGTCTATGGATTAGACCCAAGAGAGTTTGAGACATTTACATTTAGTGCAACAGGAGTTGCTACTCATGCAAACTCCACATTCATAGTTGGTGCTGGTTCTTCTGCAAATTCTTATGGTGTAATCAGAAGCACTAACTTTATCAGATATCGTCCAGGACAAGGTGTTGTTTGCAGATTTACTGGTTCGTTCTCAAATAACCCAGTAGGATTTACACAAAGAGCAGGACTATTCAATCAAGAACAAGCAATTCAAATTGGATATGCACATACCAATGGAAAGTTTGGTGTGCTTCGTGCTAATGGTGGTAAGGCAAGAATTCAAGGATTTGACTTTACTACACTTGATAATGGAGATGTAACAGTCACTCTCAATGGAACATCTTTCACTGCAGTAACAGTAAATTCAGGAACACTTGCAGGAAATCTTTCTCAACTCGTACAAGGATTAAGAGCACAAGCACTCTTTAATGCTTTATGGTTGGTTGAGTATGATCAATCAAGATTAAGATTTTTAGCAACATCTCTTGGACCTCAAACTGGAACTTTTAATATCACAAGCACCGCACCAGCATCTTTTACAAATCAAATAGAACAGGCAGGTGTAGTACAAACAGAAAACTGGACTTTCCAAGAAGATTTTAATTTAGATAAACTTGATGGAACTGGATACTCTGGTATTACTCTAGACCCATCTAAGTTAAATGTATATCAAATCAACTTCCGTTGGTTAGGTGCTGGTGAGATTAGATATGCGATTGAAAATCCTCTAAATGGGGATATGATTTTCTTCCATAACGAGCACTATTCTAATAGAAACGAACTACCACACCTAGCAAATCCATCAATGAAGATTGGATATGTTGCTGCAAATTTGAATAATGGTGTGGGTGTTGTTACTTGTAGAGGTTCTTCTTTTATGGGAGCAATTGAAGGTATTGTTGAAAGAACAAAACTTCCATATTCAGTGACTACAACCAGAAATGATAGTATGAACATTCCTGGTTCTTTATATCATCTCATTTCTCTTAAGAATAAACTAGTCTATCAAGGTAAGATTAATACCAGAGATTTACTTCCCAGAAGACTTACTGCATCAGTAAATACAACAGGAGACCCAGCAGTTATTCGTATATATTGGAACCCAGTTCTTACAAATTATTTGAGATGGACTACTCAAAGTGATTTTAATGCATCACTTTATGCAACTCAGGATAGTACTGGATTATTTACTTTAGCAGCACAACCAATTCCTGCTGTTGCTGCTTTCCATGTATCAGACAACTCAACGATTGATGTTGATTTATCAGAAATTGGACTTCATGTTCCACCAAATAATTTTATAACCGCAGTAATTTCATCAACATCTAATATTACTGCTGCTAGTGCTTCGTTCATTTATGTGGAAGACTAATAATAATAAATAACTAATAAAGTCTTTATTATACAAATGCAAAGAACTAAAATAATTGAATCTGAAGTAACTACAGGAACTACTGCTGGTACAGCATCAAGTATTAGTAGTGCAACCTGCGTGAGACTTTGTAATGACACTGGAAGTCTTGTTACGGTAGGCGTTTCCACAATGGTTGGTGCAGCAACAACAAATTTCTTCACTATGCCAAGTTACGCCGTAGAGTTTTTGGAAAAGTTTCCAAATGATGTTATTTGGACATCATCCGCAATTAAAGCTTCCAAAGTAGGATTTACCAACTAAGAAAAATGAAACTAATCAGAGAAGAAATCGAAAAGGTTGAAGTTATTACCGAAAATGTAAACGGTAAAAAATCAATGTTTATTAAAGGAATTTTCCTTCAAAGTGAATGCGTAAATCGCAACGGTAGACTTTATCCTTTTTCAATCATGGAAAGGGAAGTCAATCGTTATAACGAAAACTATGTTCAAAAAGGTCGTGCTCTCGGTGAACTTGGGCACCCAGATGGACCAACCGTAAACCTTGATAGAGTTTCTCACAAGATTACTGAACTCCATCAAGAGGGCAATAATTTCATTGGTAAGGCACAAATCCTTTCAACTCCAATGGGCAAAATTGCAGAATCTCTTCTTAAAGAAGGTGTTTGCCTTGGCGTTTCTTCTCGTGGTATTGGTTCTTTAAGAGAGAATCAAAAAGGTTATAGAGAAGTTGGTGAAGACTTTATGCTTGCAACTGCTGCTGATATTGTAGCAGATCCTTCAGCACCTGATGCCTTTGTTCAAGGAATCATGGAAGGAAAGGAGTGGATTTGGGATGGTGGTATTCTTAGAGAGAAGGTAGCGGAAAACACTAAACGTAGAATAAATACTTTAGTTGATCAGGGTATCCTTGAAGAATACAAGTTATCCTTGTTCGATGAGTTTTTAAATTCATTGTAATTTGTTAATTTATAAATAAATATAGTTTATAACTAAGGTTAAACGGAGAGTTCAAATGTCTCGTGGAGATTTACAAGAAATGGAAGTAGGCACAAAGCAATCCCGAACCGCTGTTAATGCAAATGCTAAAGCGGCGGAAGCGATGCCAAAACTAACCACAGGAATTCCTGATGGTCAAACTGCTGGTTGGGAAGATCTTGGTGGTCCCGATCCTTCTAATTATCGTCCTGATGACGATTCTGCAAAACTTAAGACACCTGGCGCAACTCTTAAGCAAGTAAGAGATGTTGTCAACAAAGGTGCTAAAGGTGCAGATCCAATGAAGGGTCTTCACAAAGAAGAGGAAGAACTCGAAGATGAAGATTTAATCGAAGAAGAGATTGAAGAGGGTGAGGAAGAAGAAGTAGTTGCTGAGGCTGCGGAAGAAGAGGAAGAAACACCCAAGAAAAAAGCAAAGAAAGAAGAAGACGAAGACGAAGAAGAAGATGAGGATGAGGATGAAGAAGACATGAAGGAAGAGTTTGATATCGAAGAAGATGTCAATGCTCTACTTGAAGGTGAGGAGCTTTCTGAGGAATTCCAAGAGAAAGCACGCACTATCTTCGAAGCAGCTCTTCGTTCAAAAGTTGCCGATATTCAAGAGGCACTTGAAGAGCAGTATGCCACTGCACTTGCAGAGGAAGTAGAAGAAATTAAGACTGAGCTTGCTGAGCGTGTAGACGCTTATCTTGAGTATGTTGCTGACGAGTGGATGCAAGAAAATGCACTCGTTATTGAGCAAGGTCTTAAGACCGAAATGACCGAATCATTCCTCCAAGGAATGAAGGGTCTTTTTGAAGAACATTATGTATCAATCCCTGAAGATAAATATGATGTGCTTGAGAGCATGGTAGATAAACTTGATGAAATGGAGACAAAACTCAACGAGCAGATTGAGAAGAACGTTTCACTCAACAAGCGTCTCGCAGAGTCGGTTGCTGATGGAATCTTTGAACAGGTCGCTGATGGTCTTGCAGACACTCAGAAAGACAAGCTCGCTTCACTTGCCGAAAGTGTTGAGTTTGAAAGTGAAGAAGAATATCGTGAAAAACTGGAGACTTTGAAGGAATCATATTTCCCTTCAAGAGTTGTATCTCCATCTGCTAAGACTGAAACACTGTCCGAAGGTGCTGACGTTGCGCCCGAATCTTATTCGGATTCAATGGCTGCATATCTAAGAACGCTTTCAGCATTTGGCAAATAATTGAATTTAATATAATTCAAACCCAAAAAAAACAAACACTTAGTAAAAAGGTAAAAGCAAATGTTCCATTCCGAGCATCTGCAGGAAAAGTGGGCACCACTCTTAGACTATCAGGGTCTTGATCCAATCAGAGATTCTCATCGTAGAGCTGTAACCGCTGTCCTGCTCGAAAACCAAGAAAAATTCCTAAGAGAGGAATCAGCATTTAACACAGGTGGTATTACCAACCTGATGGAAGCACCAACCAACGCTACCGGTTCATACGGAGCTGCTGGTGCATCTGCACACGGATTCAGTGGCGGTGCTGCTGCTGGTGGTCCTACCGCAGGTTTCGATCCAGTTCTGATTTCACTCATTCGTCGTTCAATGCCTAACCTGGTCGCTTATGACCTCGCTGGCGTTCAACCAATGAGCGGTCCTACTGGTCTTATCTTCGCAATGCGTTCACGCTACACTAACCAGAGTGGCTCTGAAACCTTCTATGATGAAGTAGATACTGGATTCTCCGGAAACAATTCAGCATTCGATGCTACCGGTGGATTCAGCGATGTTGCCGCTGGTATGGGTACAACGACTCAGAAGGGTTCGAACCCATCTGTTCTCAACCCAGTTAGCAGTGCAACCACTTCTGCTTATAATGTCGGTCAAGGAATGCGTACTAATGACGCAGAAGCCCTTGGCGACGGAGTAGATGGTGATCACTTCAATCAGATGGCTTTCTCAATCGAGAAGGTCACTGTTACTGCTAAGAGCCGCGCTCTGAAAGCAGAGTACAGCCTTGAGCTTGCTCAAGACCTGAAGGCAATCCATGGTCTGAATGCTGAAGCGGAACTCGCAAATATTCTCTCAACTGAGATTCTTGCAGAGATCAACCGCGAAGTTATTCGTACCATCTACAAGGTTGCTGAACAGGGTGCTGCACAAAACGTTGCAACCCCAGGTATCTTCGACCTCGACATTGACTCAAATGGTCGTTGGTCCGTTGAGAAGTTCAAGGGTCTTCTATTCCAAATCGAGCGTGATGCTAACGCAATCGCACAAAGAACTCGTCGCGGAAAGGGCAACATCATCATGTGCTCTGCTGACGTTGCTTCAGCACTGACCATGGCTGGTGTTCTCGATTACACCCCTGCACTCAACGCTAACCTAACCGTTGATGACACTGGCAATACTTTTGCTGGTACTCTAATGGGCAAGTTCCGCGTATATATTGACCCATATGCATCTAACCTGACTTCAGGTAATGAGACTCCAGGTAACCAGTACTATGTTGTTGGTTATAAGGGTTCTTCACCTTATGATGCTGGTCTCTTCTATTGCCCATATGTTCCTCTCCAAATGGTTCGTGCCGTTGGTGAGAACAGCTTCCAGCCCAAAATTGGCTTTAAGACCCGCTACGGTCTTGTTGCTAACCCATTCGCTGAAGGCAAGAACCAGGGTCTCGGTAGTCTTACCGTTAACGCTAACCGTTACTATCGTAGAGTTGCGGTCAAAAATCTCATGTAAATCTCATATGGAGATTACTTGGAGGACCTCAAAAAGGTCCTCTTTTTTTATAAATACTATAGTTAAAAACTTCCGTGATATGTTTTATATTTACAAATCAACTAATAAAATTAATAATAAATTTTATATAGGTAGATGTAAAGGTCCTATTGAAAATAGAGAATATAAACACTGGTGGTATGCTTTTAATAAAAATAGTAATGCACCATTTCCAAATGCTTTACGTAAATATGGAAGAGATAACTTTACATGGGAAATAATAGAACAAACTGAAGAATATAATAATGGAGAAAGAGAAATTTATTGGATAGATAAACTAAAACCACAGTATAATGCCACTTTAGGAGGAGACGGAGGAACTCTTGGTCGTTCGTGCCCAGAGCATGTAAAAGAAGCGACAAGACAATCAAGAATTGTATCAGTCAAAGATAAAAAAACTGAAAAAGTTTATTCGTCTATGAAAGAAGCAAGGAAAGATACTGGAGTATTGGAAAGTAGTATAAGCAGGTCTATAAAATATAATGGTCCTGGCAGTAGATGGGAAAGAGTTATCTAAATATTTAAAAAATACCATGACGATTGGACAACCAGAGAATAGGAATTTTCTATCTCCAACAGGATTTAAATTTACGTTAAAGAGAACTCCGAAAGTTGCTTTCTTCTGCAATTCAGCAAATATTCCAGAAATAACTCTTGGTCTTGCATCTCAACCATCGTATCTAAAAGATATTGATGTCCCAGGAGATAAAATTGTATTTGGAGATTTGACTCTTAGATTTCTTGTAGATGAAGATCTACAAAACTATATGGAAATTCAAAATTGGATGAGGGGTCTTGGGTATCCAGAAAGTTTGGAACAAATTTACGATTTCCAAGAAACCGGATTCATAAATCCAAAGATTGAATCCCAGAAACAAATGGGATTATATTCCGATGGAACTTTACAAGTACTGACAAGTTCATCAATTCCAAATTTTCAAATTACATTTAAAGATTTATTTCCATACTCATTAGGAACTTTAAGTTTTGATGCAACACAAACTGATGTACAATACTTTACAGCAGACGTATCTTTCAAGTATACTATTTACAATATAGTAGATCTTGGTGGAAATCCCTTATGAGTTTTGATCTGGATATGATTCAAAAGATGTGGGAGCAGGACTCCAAAATTGATATGGATAATTTGCACACAGAGTCCACAAATATTCCAGTTCTTCATGCAAAATATTTTGATTTATACAATACAATATTTCTTTTAAGAAAAAAAGCAGAGCAACAGAAAAGAAATATTCGTCACGAAAGATATGAATACTATTCTGGAAAATCAGATCCAGAGGTATATGTAGAAAATCCATTCCCCAAAAAGATTCGTGATAAAGACACAATGCAAAAGTATCTTGATGCTGATGAAAAACTTTCGACAGTATGCCTGAAGATTGATTACTACGATACAATGTTGACTTATATTGAAAGTATTCTAAAGATGATTCAAAATAGAACTTATCAAATTAAAAATGCAATTGAATTTATGAGATTTAACGCTGGACTTGGGTAAATAAATAATCATAGCAATATTAATGCTATGAGTGATGTAATCATTGAAAAGAAAAATGAGGTTTACATTAAGCTACATTGTGAACCTCATATTTTGTACGAACTTCAACCATATTTTACTTTTGAAGTTGAATCTGCGAAATTCATGTCCCAGTATAGAAGCAGGCACTGGGACGGCAAGATTCGATTGTTAAGTACTCATACTGGAGAAATATATGCTGGTTTGTTAGATAAAATTATCGACAAACTAAAACTGCATAATTACACCTATGAGTTTAAAGAAAATAAATTCTATGGATTGCCTTTTGAAATTAACGAGGGCATCTCATATGAAGGTGTAAAAGATTATATGCAATCTATTTGTTCTCATTCTCCAAGAGACTATCAAATAGAGGGAGTATACGATGCTCTAAGGCATAATAGAAAATTGCTGATATCACCCACAGCCTCAGGTAAATCCTTAATGATTTATTCCCTTGTAAGGTATTATGTAGATAAAGGACAAAAAATTCTTTTAGTTGTTCCAACGACATCTCTTGTAGAGCAGATGTACAAGGATTTTGAAGACTATGGTTGGGATGCTGAGTCATACTGTCACAAAATTTATTCTGGTAGAGAGAAGACAAATAAACATTCTGTCACTATCACTACCTGGCAATCTATCTATAAACTAGAACGCCCATTCTTTGAAGATTATGGCGTAATCATAGGGGATGAAGCTCACTTATTCAAGAGCAAATCTCTTGTCGATATCATGACCAAACTTCATCATGCAAAATATCGTTTTGGTTTTACTGGAACTCTTGATGGAACTCAAACACACAAATGGGTTCTTGAAGGACTTTTTGGACCTTCATATAAAGTTACTAGAACTTATGAGTTGATGCAGCAAGGACATATTTCTCAATTAGATATTCGCTGCCTTGTCCTCAAACATGCTCCACAAAAATTTGAAACCTATGAAGATGAGATACAATACTTAATATCTCATGACCAAAGAAATAAATTTATTACAAATCTTTCTTTAGATTTAAAAGGTAACACTCTTGTTCTGTTTTCACGAGTAGAAGCTCATGGTGCAATTTTATACGAAAAGATAAATACTAACAAGCGAAATGATCGTAAAGTATTTTTTATTCATGGTGGAGTTGATACTGAAGAGAGGGAATTAGTTAGGGAAATTACAGAAAGAGAAGACAATGCCATAATCGTAGCATCCTACGGAACTTTCAGTACTGGCATCAATATCAAAAATCTTCATAATGTTATATTTGCCTCTCCAAGCAAATCAAGAATTAGAAATTTACAAAGTATTGGAAGAGTACTAAGAAAAGGAACTAACAAAACAAAAGCAATACTTTATGATATTTCAGACGACTGCACTTATAACTCAAGAAAAAATTATACTCTGAATCACCTCATTGAAAGAATTAAAATCTATAATGAAGAAAATTTTAACTATGAAATAATCACCATACAACTTAAGAAAAAATGATAGAAGATGATTTTTACTGCACAATCAAGTTAAAAACAGGCGAAGAAATCTTTGCCAAAGTAGCAGCTTCCGAAGAAGAAGATAGGACAATATTAATCATTTCAAATCCAATTACTATTTGTGAAATCAAAAATAGAACTAGTGTTGTTGGATATAAACTGGAACCATGGTTGAAAACAACCAAAGAAGATATGTTTATAATTAATCTAGAAGACGTACTCACTCTTTCAGAATCTTCTGATATTGAAATGATCATGATGTACCAGTCCTATGTCCGCCACTCAAGTAAGGATGGTACGAATCAATCAAAACTTAATCGTAGAATGGGATACCTTGCCAATGTCAACGATGCTAAAGAGATATTAGAGAAGCTTTATAAAAATAGCTAAGATATAACTTATCAACCCCGACAAAGGTTATTGTACAGGTATTTGGATACCTTGTCAAGCATTTGCATAAATGGTATAATCTATACATAATAATGATAAAAACTTATGATAACCACAGCAGTTATGACCAAGAGAAAGAGGTCAGAGCATTACGTAAACAACAAAGAGTTTCTTGCTGCTCTCATTAAGTATAGAGAAGATAAAGAAATCGCTCTTCTACAGAATAAACCAAAACCTCCCATTCCTCGCTACATTGGAGAGTGTTTTCTGAAGATCGCTAATCATCTTTCCTTCAAACCAAACTTCGTGAACTACATGTTCAAGGAAGATATGATTTCTGACGGTATTGAAAACTGCGTTCAGTACATTCACAATTTCAATCCAGAGAAATCACAAAATCCTTTTGCATACTTTACTCAAATCATTCACTACGCATTCCTTCGCCGTATTCAAAGAGAGAAGCGTCAACTGGAAATCAAAAACAAAATCCTTGAACGCTCTGGATTTTCTGAAGTGTTTGCTGACGACAACACTATTGACGGCGGGAACTATTCCGATTATAATAGCATCAAAGATGGTGTCCACTCCAAACTTCGTTATTGAATGAAAGTCGCTATTATTACAGACACTCACTACGGTGCAAGAAAAGGTTCAAAACTTTTTCATGATTATTTTGAACTTTTTTATAAGAATGTGTTTTTCCCGACGCTGGAACAGTACGGGATTGATACAGTTATTCACATGGGTGATGCTTTTGATAGTAGAAAGTCAATTGATTATCAAAGTTTAGAGTGGGCAAAACGAGTAGTATTTGAACCACTCAAAAAATATCATGTCCATATGATTGTTGGTAATCATGATAGTTATTATAAAAATACCAACAACACAAATTCACCTCAACTTCTGTTGAAAGATTATCCTAATATTCAAACATATTCTTCACCAACAGAAATCAAGGTTGGAAATCTTGATGTTCTTCTCCTTCCTTGGATTTGCGTGGAAAATGAAGAGCAGTCACTTAAAATGATTAAGAAAACAAAGGCAAAAGTTGCCATGGGTCATCTTGAGTTCCAAGGTTTTCGTGTAAACCGTCAAATCATTATGGAACATGGACTGGAAGCAAATCTTTTTAAGGACTTCTCTAAGGTATTTTCTGGTCATTACCACACTCGTTCTGATAATGGAACTGTTTTCTACTTGGGAAATCCTTATGAGATTTACTGGACAGATGTAAATGATACTCGTGGATTTACTATCTTTGATACAGAAACTTTAGAACATACTCCAATCAATAATCCTTATAAGATGTTTCATAACATTTATTATGAGGATACAAATTATCAAACATTTGATACTCGCGAGTATGAAAATAAGATTGTAAAAGTTGTTGTTCGTAAGAAATCAGACACTAAGAAGTTTGAAAAATTTGTTGATAAACTTTACGCTTCAAATATTGCAGAACTCAAAATTATTGAGAACTTCGATATTCAGGAACCTGTAGAGTTTGAAGCATTCGAAAGTGAAGACACTATCTCCATTCTGAATAGATATATTCAGGAGGCTGAAATAAATCTTGATAAATCAATCATTCAAAAAATGATGCAAGAAATATATCAAGAGGCTTGTGAGTTAATTTAAATGTTTATCTTAACAATTAATGGCAAAGAAACTGAGGGTGCATATTCTGTAATTGACGATGAAGGAGAACACATTTTATATCTCTTTCAGGAAGAAGATGATGCTACTCGATATGCTATGATGCTAGAGGAAGATGGATTTCCAGAAATGCATGTAATTGAAATTGAAGATGAAGTAATGGTAAAAACTTGCGAAATGCATGGATACCAGTATACTGTTATTACTCCTGATGATATTGTAATTCCTCCAAACACTGAACATGATTTTATTTAAAACTATTAGATGGAAAAACTTCTTAAGTACTGGAAATCAATATACGGAAGTTGATTTTACTGAAAATAAAACTAATCTAATCGTCGGCACAAACGGAGCTGGAAAAAGCACCGTTTTGGATGCACTTACATTTTCTTTATTTGGAAAACCATTTCGTAAGATTAATAAACCACAACTAATCAACTCTGTAAATGAGAAGGATTGTAGAGTTGAAGTTGAGTTTTCAATTGGAAACACTGATTGGAAAGTTGTAAGAGGAATAAAACCGGCACTGTTTGAGATTTGGAGAAATGATACTCCTTTAGACCAGTCTTCAGCTGCTCTAGACCAACAAAAGTGGTTTGAACAGACTGTTCTTAAAATGAACTACAAGTCTTTTACTCAAATTGTAATTTTGGGTTCCAGTACTTTTGTTCCTTTCATGCAACTTTCTGCTGCTCATCGTCGTGAAGTGATTGAAGATCTTCTTGATATTAAGATTTTCTCTTCAATGAACGCGGTAATTAAAGAAAAGATTCGTCAGGCAAAAGAAGATATTAAAGTTCTTGACTTAAAGAAAGAATCTTTGCTCGATAAGGTTAAGATGCAACAAGAGTTTATCGAAGAACTTGAGAATCGCGGAAAAGAAAGTATTGATAACAATAATCGGAAAATTTCCGATTTAGATAAAGAAATTCAACAACATATGGATGAAAATGGTTCTTTAGAAGAACCTCTTTATGAGTATATTAGAGAGCAAGATAAGTTAGTTGGATATGCTGATAAACTTCGTAAGTTGGGAAACTTGAAAGGTAAAATCTCACAAAAAGTATCTACCATTACTAAAGAGCATAAGTTCTTCACAGAGAATACGGTATGCCCCACCTGCACTCAATCCATTGAAGAGACCTTCAGAATAAATAGAATTAACGACGCTCAATCTAAAGCAAAGGAGTTGCAATCTGGGTATAAAGAACTAGAGGAGGCAATTAAAGAGGAAGAGGAGCGAGAGCGTCAATTCAATACTCTGTCGAAGGAGATTTCAAAATTAACGAATGGCATTTCTCAAAACAATATTAAGATTAATGGATTGCGGAGACAAATCCGAAATCTTGAATCAGAAATTCAAGTTCTTACCGAGAACCTTGCAAACCGAAATTCTGAACATGAGAAGTTAGAATCCTTCAGAGACAACTTAAAAACTACATACGACGACCTCGCTTCTAAAAAAGACACAATCAACTATTACGATTTTTCGTATAGTTTACTTAAAGACGGTGGAGTAAAATCCAAAATCATCAAGAAGTATTTGCCTCTCATCAATCAGCAAGTTAATCGCTATTTGCAGATGATGGACTTCTACATTAACTTTACACTTGATGAGGAGTTTAACGAAACCGTCCAGTCACCTATTCACGAAGATTTCTCTTATGCTTCCTTTAGTGAAGGAGAGAAAATGAGAATTGACCTTGCTCTACTCTTCACATGGAGAGAAGTTGCAAGAATGAAGAACTCCGTCAATACAAATCTTTTGATTATGGATGAGGTGTTTGATTCTTCACTTGATGGATTTGGAACTGAAGAGTTCCTTAAGATTATTCGTTATGTGATTAAAGACGCAAACATTTTTGTTATCTCTCATAAGACAGGTCTTGAGGACAGATTTGAAAGTGTCATAAAGTTTGAGAAAGTAAAAGGTTTTTCGCGTATGGTGGTCTGAACCACTCAAGAACAATGCAAGTCCCAAACTGGAAGCACCATTCCAAGAAAGAACAGAAACGAAAACTTAAACCGCAAGCACTGAGGCAAGCGAAAGCACGACTCGCCCAGTTCAAAAAGCGTCACATGGGTCGCCCAAAAGGCGACCTTTCGTTTTATGATGGTCTCATACGAAACAAATCCAATGGCAGTCTCTCACGAAATCAAATCCCAACTTGCCAAACTGCTTGCCACTGAAGACCTTGTAGTGGAGCACAAGAAAGTTCCTACAGCGTGCTTCAATGTTCATACTCGTGTTCTCACCCTTCCTTTGTGGGAAAAGGCAAGTGGTCTTGTGTATGACCTTCTGGTGGGTCATGAGGTGGGTCATGCTCTCTTCACTCCTGATGAAGATTGGACTGAGACTGCAAAGGTTCCTCAGCAGTTTGTGAATGTGGTAGAAGATGCCCGCATTGAGAAACTGATGAAGCGTAAGTATGCTGGACTTGCTAAGACTTTCTTCAATGGTTATAAGGAACTGAACGAAGAAGATTTCTTTCAACTTAAAGAAGAAGATATTTCTACTTTTAATCTTGCCGATCGTGCTAACCTTTATTTTAAAGTTGGTAACTTTTTGACTCTTGATTTTGCTCCAGAGGAAAAAGAAATCATTAATATCATTGATGCTTGTGAAAGTTTTGCAGATACATTGATTGCTGCTGAAGAACTTTATAAGTATTGTAAAAAAGAAAAGGAACAACAGCAGAAGGTTGCTGACTTTGATTCGCAAGAAACTCAAGGGAACTCGCAGTCTCCTGCAAGCGATTTTGTAGAGACTAATGACTCCTCTTCTGAGCAAGAAGGTGAGAGTGATAACTCCTCCAAAAAAGAGTCTTCTGAGTCCTATGGCGGCACTGCTCAAGGTGATGAAACTCCTGTAAAATCTTCTGGGGAAAAAGAAGAACCTGAAGTTCGCACTGCAGAGTCTTTGGAAGATAAGATTCGTGACCTTGTGGGTAACGATGGATATGAAAATGTTTATATTGAGGTTCCTCAAGTAAATCTTGATACTGTTATTGGTAAGAACTCTGAAGTTCATAAAGATATTGATGATTCTTTTGCTCATCAACAAAAAATTCATAATGAACACGCACAAGAAAAGGGATATACTCCAGTAAATCTTTATAAAGAATCTGATACTGAGTTCAAGAAGTTCAAGTCTTCTGCCCAAAAAGAAGTCAATTACCTTGTAAAAGAATTTGAGTGCCGTAAGGCAGCAGACCAGTATGCTCGTGCATCAACTGCTCGCACTGGTATTCTCGATACAACTCGTCTTCATACTTACAAGTACAATGAAGACTTGTTCAAGAAAGTATCTGTGATTCCTGATGGCAAAAATCATGGTCTGGTATTTGTGTTGGACTGGAGTGGTTCTATGTGCGATGTGATGCTTGATACTTGTAAACAACTCTTTAACATTGTTTGGTTTTGTAAGAAAGTTTCCATTCCTTTTGAGGTTTATGCTTTTACTAGTGAGTGGCGTCGCGGTGAGTATGATTATGAGAATGATCGTTATCTCGCTGCAGACCGTACTCCACATTATCAAAAGAAAGATGGTCTTCTGGTTGTAGATGAAACTTTCTCGATGATGAACATTCTTACTAGTAAAGTTTCTGGTAAAGTTCTTGAGAATCAAATGCTCAACATTTGGCGTCTTGCTTATTGTTTTGGTAGGACTTATAGTTCTTCTTATACCTATCCGAGTCGTCTTTGTCTTTCTGGAACTCCTCTAAATGAGGCACTGATTACTCTTAACCAAATTCTTCCTAAGTTTCAAAAAGAAAATAAACTTCAGAAGGTGCAGTGTATTGTTTTGACTGATGGTGAGGCAAATCAACTTGTTTATCACAAAGAAGTCAAACGCCAGTGGGAAAAGAAACCATTTCTTGGAACTGGATATATTAATCCAGAACTAACCTTCCTGCGTGACCGCAAACTTGGAACTACCTATAAGATTGGATATGGTTATCATGAGTTTACTGATGCTCTTCTCAGGAACTTGAAAGATAAGTTTTCTAATACAAACTTTATTGGTATTCGTGTTCTTGAAAGTCGCAATGCAAGTCGGTTTATTGGTCTTTATCACTCTATCAATGATGGTAAGGTGTATGATAAAATCCTGAGTGATTGGAAAAAACTGAAGAGTTTCACTATTACTAACTCTGGATATGATGCATACTTTGGAATGTCTGCAACCGCACTTTCTCAAGATACTGAATTTGAAATTGCTGAAGATGCAACCAAATCTCAAATCAAATCTGCTTTTGTGAAATCTTTGAAGACTAAAAAACTAAATAAAAAAGTATTAGGAGAATTTATTTCTTTGGTAGCATGAAAACATTCCAAGAATTTGTGGTAGAGTGTTACTCTATTCAAGAAACATCTTTGAATAGAGTTCGCTCAAAATCAGAAAAAGGTGGTATGGCAATTATGTCTGCCCAAAGAGGCGATAAATCAAAGAAAGAAAATAAAGCGCGTTCAAAACAATTGGAGAAAGATATTAGAGGTGCTGGTCTTCCAGGACCTACTAAGGTATCTGGTAGATATACTGAAAACCCAGGAACTCCTCAAGAAAAAAAAGTAGGTGAGAAATCACATGTAGTTTCTTCTGGTAAAATGGGTAAGAAAAAGTTCAAAAAAGCAATCACTAAACTTGGTAAAAAATATAATCAAGATTCTGTCTTAATTCAAAAAAAACCAAAGGGTTCTGCTCAACTGGTGGGAACTAATAAGTCTTGGCCAGGAGAGGGTAAGCGTGTTAAAGTCGGTAAAATGAATCCAGGTAGAACTGGTGAGTTTGATACTAAAGTTAAAAACAAGACATTTACTTATGAACAGAATATGAGTGAGGCGGGTGACTGGTGGCATCCAGATCCCAAAAAAGATGCTGCTATTAGTGGCGCTGGCAACAAGATGAGAGCTCGAGAAAACAGAGGTCAAAATACATCTGCACAAACAAAACAAGATTATAGTAATCGCCTAAAACCAGGTGAAACTTATATGCAATTTGCAAAGCGTAAACAAGAAGAACGAAATAAAAAATGAAAACTAAATTTCCATTTGAACATGTAGTAAAATATGATACTAAAGAAGTATGGATTAAATGCAATAGCAGCACAACTGCTATTGGTATTCCTTCTTTAGTTAATAAATACTATCCAGGATATACTGGACATATTGCCAGCGAAGAGTATCTCAAAGAACTCAAGAACCAATTGGAGAACTGACCACTGGGGTCCCAAGAGGACCCCTTTTTGGTCTATAATGACTATGTTGAAACAAAGCAAACAAATGGCACTCTCCTCTGACTACATCCGCACTTCTCTTCAAAACCTGTATGGTAGCACTATCACTGGTGCTGATATTCGTGCTTGGTGTAATCTGAACGATGCTAACTATCAAACTGTTACAAAAAAACTTGACCAATTTAAAGTGGGTCGTGGTAAATGGAATCTTGAAGTTACGCAACAAAAAGTAAAAGAAATTGAACGCACTTTCCAAGCACCTGCTGCGATTCCTGCTGTGGAACAAAACCTTATTCCCGATAAAGATGATACCTTCGTCAAGTTTGGTAACTTTGCTGATGTTAAAAAAATTATTCAGTCCCGTCTCTTTTATCCTACGTTTATTACGGGTCTTTCGGGTAACGGTAAAACGTTCTCTGTTGAGCAAGCGTGTGCTCAACTTAAGCGTGAACTGATTCGCGTCAATATCACTATTGAGACTGATGAAGACGATCTTATTGGGGGTTTCCGTCTTGTTGATGGGAATACTGCTTGGCACAACGGTCCCGTGATTGAAGCACTTGAGCGTGGTGCTATTCTTCTGTTGGATGAGATTGACCTTGCTTCTAACAAGATTCTTTGTTTGCAATCTATTCTCGAAGGTAAAGGTGTTTTCCTGAAAAAGATTGGTCGCTGGGTAAAACCTGCCGCTGGTTTTAATGTGATTGCCACCGCTAATACTAAGGGTAAGGGTTCTGATGACGGACGTTTCATTGGCACCAATGTGCTCAACGAAGCGTTCCTAGAGCGTTTCCCTGTGACCTTTGAGCAGTCCTACCCTGCTCCTGCTACTGAGCAGAAGATTCTGGAAGGCATCGCTCTGGACCTTGGCGTGGAAGACCGTGATTTCTGCAAGCGCCTGGTTGACTGGGCAGATATCATCCGCAAGACCTTCTACGATGGTGGTATTGAGGAAATCATCAGCACCCGCCGTCTGGTTCACATCATCCGTGCTTACAGCATCTTCCAAGACAAGGCAAAGGCAATCCAAGTGTGTGTGAACCGCTTTGATGATGAAACCAAGCAAGCATTCCTTGAACTTTATGACAAAGTGGATGCTGACTTCCAGATGCCTGTTGAAGAGTCCATTGACACATACCAGTCTGTTTGATATAATTGGGGAAGGTAATTGTGCCTTCCCTTTTCTTAATTATGGACAAGTATCCTTACAACAACTTCACTCTTTATAGAGATGGTGAAGATATTATTGAACTCACAAAAAAGCATTTGAATATGAACGAACCTACTAATCATCTTTGGAAATACAATGAAGATAAAATTCTGAAAGATATTCAAGACTATGTAACCAGCACTTATGGTAGTCACTACTGTGGTCATGAACAAGATTACAAAGATGTTCAGACAATTGACCTAATGGCAGCAAAAGAACTTGCTGCTGGGTTCTGTCAAGCAAACATCATTAAGTATGGTAGTCGCTACGGTGACAAGGATGGACGCAATAAGCGTGATTTGCTTAAAGTGATTCACTATGCTATGCTTCTGCTCCACTTTGATGGACACTACACTCGTAAAGATAACGGTCTCTCTGAATTTCGCTGATTATTATGAAACTCTCTGATAAAACTCTCACGCTCCTCAAGAACTTCTCTTCTATTAACCAGTCTATTCTGTTTAAAGAAGGAAATAATCTTCGTACTATTTCTGTAATGAAGAATATTCTCGCGGAAGCAACAATCGAAGAAGAACTTCCCAAAGATTTTGGTATCTACGATCTCAATCAATTTCTGAATGGTCTCAATCTTCATCAGAATGCTGAACTTGATTTCCAGAATGATGGTTATGTAGTTATTAAGGAAGGTCGGTCTCGTTCTAAGTATTTCTTTGCAGACCCTAATGTAATCGTTACTCCTCCCGATAAATCTATTTCTCTTCCTTCCGAAGATGTTTGTTTCATTCTTGATACCAAGGAACTTGATAAACTCCTTAAAGCTGCTGCTGTGTATCAACTTCCTGACTTGTCTGTGGTTGGCGAAGCAGGTGTGGTGAAACTGGTTGTTCGTGATAAGAAGAACGATACCTCCAATGATTTTTCTGTTGTTGTTGGTGAAACTGATGAAGTGTTCACATTCAACTTTAAGGTAGAAAACATCAAGATTATTCCTGGTGCTTATGAAGTTGTAATTTCTTCCAAACTTTTGTCACGATTCAAGAATACTGGATTTGATGTGACCTATTATATTGCTTTGGAACCCGATTCTACTTTTGGTTGATGGAATTTCTTCTTTATCTCACACCTACTGCCAATAAAATTATTAATAATGTAATCAAAGCAGGTTATCCAGTTAAAGAAAATATTGGATATTGTAGAGATAAAAATTATTTTGGTTATAGTGACTTTGATAAATTGGTTATTTGCACCAAAAATATTAAAGAAGGTGGTTATGATCTAAAACATTATGTAAATGAAACGGTTTATCATGAAGCAACACATATTGCCCATATGTGTAATGGTTATAAACCATTTTATATTTCATTAAAAGATATGTCACTTTTGCCAGAAAAACTTCAAGATGTTCAAAAATCTGTTGGATTATCTAATGCTTCCGAACAAATGGAACATGAAGCATTCTGGATGGAAGATAAACCAGATAAAGTGAATTACGTACTTCAAAAGTATTGTTTTTGATTATGAATATATTTGTTACATCACCATGGCCTGCTGAAAGTGCTATCTGTCTCCCCGATAAACATATTGTTAAGATGCCATTAGAGTGTTGTCAGATGCTTTCTATCGTGGCATCTGATAAGTGGGGATATGGGTATGGCACCCTCCCTAAGGCAGATGGAACCCCCTACAAGACCGAGAAAGGAGCATTCCGCAATCACCCCTGCACAAAGTGGGCTATGGAGAGTATCCATAATGCCTACTGGTTAATCAAGTGGGGATTGAACTTGTCTGATGAATACTGCCTGCGGTATAATAAAACTCACTCCTGTTATAAAACCCTTGTGGATGCATACTATTTGTTTCCCAAGGGTAAGATTACGGAGGTGACTCCATTTGCTCGTGCTATGCCTGAGGAATGGAAGTTTGACGACACCATTGATACATTTGAAGCATACAAAAGATATATTGCATCCAAACCTTGGGTTGCTGATAACTATCTTCGTATGCCCGAAAGACGACCTTCGTGGATTTAATTATGAGCAGTGATTTCCTTTTCGTGGAACGATACCGTCCTCAAGTAATTGAGGATTGTATTCTTCCTGATGAAACTAAAAAAACATTTAAGGAGTTTGTGGCAAAAGGTGAGATTCCTAATCTCCTTCTAGCAGGACCTCCTGGTATTGGTAAAACCACCATCGCAAAAGCATTATGTAATGAATTGGGGGCAGACTATTATGTCATCAACGGATCCGACGAAGGGCGTTTCCTGGATACTGTACGGAACCAAGCGAAAAACTTCGCTTCGACCGTCTCACTTACGGGATCTTCTAAACACAAAGTCATCATCATTGACGAAGCTGACAACACGGGCAACGATGTTCAACTCCTACTACGGGCGAATATTGAGGCATTTTATAACAACTGTCGATTCATCTTCACCTGTAACTACAAGAACAAGATTATCGAACCTCTTCACTCCCGATGTGCCGTCATCGACTTCACCATCAAAGGGAAGCAAAGAGTTCAACTTGCGGGAAGTTTCTTTCAACGACTTCAATCAATCTTGGATTCTGAAAGGATTGAGTATGATGAAAAAGTCGTTGCAGAATTGGTTACAAAACACTTCCCAGATTTTCGTAGGGTCCTCAACGAATGCCAGAGGTATTCTACAGGAGGAAAAATTGACTCGGGCATTCTTGCATCTTTCTCAGACATCTCTGTAAATGAACTTATTAAAAACCTCAAAGATAAAAACTTTCCTGAAGTCAGAAAGTGGGTGGTCTCCAACCTGGACAACGATGCTTCTAGTCTTCTTCGCAGGGTTTATGACGCCGCTTACGATTGCCTTGTTCCCGCATCTATCCCTGCTGCCGTTCTTGTTATTGCTAAGTATCAATACCAATGTGCGTTCGTTGCTGACCAGGAAATAAATCTTCTTGCTGCCCTTACTGAAATTATGGTGGAGTGTGAATTCAAATGATTAATGTAAAACTGTTTCGTATTTTAACTGGCGAAGAAATCATCGCAGAAGTTATTTCTGAAGATGATAGCTTTGTAACCGTAAAGAATGGTCTAGTAGTTCTTCCTACAGGACAAAGCGTTGGATTTGCTCCTTGGGCTACAGTTATTGATAAAGATAATCCTGAACTTATTGTTTCTAGGAATCATATTGTCTATATTGCAGAAGTTGATTCTGGAGTTAAGAAAAAATATAATGAGATTTATGGAAGTAAACTCATTACTCCAGACGAGAAAAAATTGGTGTTGTGAAAATGGAAAATAAGCAACATCAAGTAAAATCTAAATGGTATTACATCTTTTGGGGTGCTATGGCAGTTGCTGTAGTTGGGGGTCAAATTTATGTTGGATCTGGATATCGTGAGATGGCAGAAGCAACTAAAACAACTCAAATATCTGTGAGGTGTATTGTAGAATGAAATCTCTTAAAACACCTCTAAGATATCCTGGTGGTAAATCCCGCGCATGTGAAAAGATGGGACCATACTTTCCAGACCTTCGTGATTATCGTGAGTTCCGTGAACCATTTCTTGGTGGTGGAAGTGTTGCGATTTATATCACAAAGAAGTATCCTAACCTAGATATTTGGGTGAATGATTTATATGAACCTCTTGTAAACTTCTGGCAACAACTCCAGATGTTTGGGGTGGATATTAAAGATAAACTTGTAGATCTTAAGACGACAAATAATACTCCGGTCCTGGCAAAAGAACTTTTTCTTAAAGCAAAGGAGCAAGTAAATGACAAGGATTTGCCAAGCATTGATCGTGCTGTGGCTTTCTATGTTGTCAATAAGTGTAGTTTCAGTGGTCTCACGGAGAGTTCATCATTTTCACCACAGGCATCCAACAACAACTTCAGTTTGCGTGGGATTGAAAAACTGCCTGAGTATTCTAAGATAATTAAGCATTGGCGTATAACTAACTATTCATACGATTATCTTTTGGATGGAGACACTACTGCTTTTGTGTATCTCGATCCTCCTTATGATATTAAGGATAATCTCTATGGGCGTAAGGGATCAATGCACAAAGGATTCGATCATGATAAGTTTGCTGCTGATTGTGATTTTCGTGTTAATATGCATCAATTGATTAGTTATAACTCAGACCAACTCGTAAAAGACCGATTTAAAGATTGGAACGCTGCCGAGTTTGATTTGACTTATACGATGCGTTCTGTTGGTGAATATATGCGAGAGCAAAAAGATAGAAAAGAATTGCTGCTATTTAATTATGGAACTCAAAGATTGGCTCAACTCAATTAATTTTACAAAAGAAGATTTATCCGAAGATATTAGTTCATATCCACCTTTTATTATTAATAGGTGTTTATCTGGTCACATTGATTGTGTTCTTTTTTCTAATGAAATGAATATGCATCATCATCTTTCCAAGGATATGCAATATTCGTTTTATCTAAATAGTTTGAGGAAAAAGAAGAGATTTTCTCCCTGGCTCCGAAAGGATAAGGTTACAGACTTAGAATGTGTTAAACAATACTATGGTTATAGTAATGAAAAAGCATCTCAAGCACTGAAAATCCTGACAAAAGAACAACTAACTTTCATCAAAAAACGACTTGATATTGGAGGAAAAAAATGACTACTACGGTAGAACCTACTGTTGAATGGTCTCAGGACCAAATGGTAGAAGTAATTCTTAATGAACCTGACGACTTCCTTAAAGTTCGTGAAACCCTGACCCGTATCGGAGTTGCTTCACGTAAGGAGAAAAAACTCTATCAGTCTTGCCATATTTTACATAAGCAAGGTAGGTATTATATTGTTCACTTTAAAGAATTATTTGCTCTTGATGGTAAACATGCCAATCTTACTGTTAATGATGTGCAGAGAAGAAATAGAATCGTCCGTCTTCTTGCTGATTGGGGTCTAATTACAGTTATTAAACCAGATTCTGTAAATGATATTGCTCCCCTGAATCAAATCAAAGTCCTTGCTTATAAGGATAAGGGAGATTGGATTTTAGAACAGAAGTATAATATTGGTAAGAAAGGAAAAGCAGTAGAAACCGAATAAATAGTAGTGTGCCATTCGTGCGGCACTCTACAAAAGTCGGAACACCCTAAAAAGAGGTTCGGTTTTGCCGATACCTCTTTTTTTCGTTTCTTGTATTTTATAAATACCTAAAAAGTATTATTAAAAATGGACGCGCAAGAATTTCGTAGTCTTCAAGAAGCATATATGGAAGTTGTTGAGGGTGCCTCAGGAGATGTTGCTGATAGAGCAGCAAAACTTGAAAGGCAAAAAAAGGGACAAACTCCCGAAAGACAGGAGATGTATAGGAAACTTAAAAATAAAGCACGATCAAGAGAAGAAGAACCAGAAACTATAAAACGACATCAATCTCTTGGACATAAGGGGGGAGGTACTTTTGGTGCTGGTGGGCATATGAGAACTGGAATGACTCAATCGGATAGAGACAGAAACAGAGAAGCAGCAGCAACAAGATCTAGACGACTTTCTCCTTATGATCCAAAATATAAAAAACATACAGAAGGTTCTGGAACAGTAACCAAAAATCCTAAGAAACTTCGTAAGCAACAAGCGATGGGTGAGATTGGAGAAAACTTTGACCTTTACGATATTATCCTCTCACACTTACTTGATGAAGGATATGCTGAAACACCAGAAGCAGCAGAAGCAATTATGGTGAATATGAGCGAAGAGTGGAGAGAGAGTATTATTGGTTGATAAATATTAGTGCTTGTTTGTGGTTATTCAAGCAAAGGATTGGGGGCAGAAATGCTCCTTTTCTTTTATAAATAACTATAACCACAAACAAAGCAGATGGAAAGGTATTACGTTTACGCTTATTTGCGTGAAGATAGATATTCTCCTTACTACATTGGGAAAGGTTCTGGATTTAGAGACACAAATAAAAGAAAGTTAGGATTAGCTCAACGACCTCCTGATAGAGATAGAATAGTAAGAATAAAAGAAAACTTAACAGAACAAGAAGCATTATCTTTGGAAATAGCACTCATAAAGTTTTGGGGTAAAAAAGATAGTGGTGGTGTATTGGTTAATAAAACCGATGGTGGTGAAGGTACTTCTGGATCAAAAAGAGATAAAGCGTCAAGACAGAAAACCGGTATGTCTATGAAGGGGAAACCTGCTTGGAACAAAGGTATGAAGTTTCCTCCTGGAACATTTGGAAGACCAGTTAAGAATAATGTAGTAGAAACCACACTTTAAAAATAATAAAAACTGTTATAAATTATTAATGATCGCCTTATTGGGATCACAAAATCAAACCTCGCTTTCAAAGGAGCTACTATAATGACTAACCTCATGCGATATACCGCGTCGGATCTTCCTGCCCTATTGGAAAGGATTAACCGCAATAGTATTGGAATGGATGAATATTTTGATCGTCTATTTAATCTTCATGAAACAACTTCTAATTACCCCCCATATAACCTTGTTCAAGTTAGTAATGTAGAATCACGACTCGAACTTGCACTTGCCGGATTTAAGAAGGAGGAAGTACATGTATACACGGAGTATGGAAAACTTTTTGTCGAAGGACAGAAGGAAGATAGGGAGTCCGATACCAACTACATCCATAAGGGATTGGCTCAACGATCTTTCAAGAGAGCATGGACATTATCAGATGATACAACCATTAAAGAAGTTCTATTCGAGGATGGATTGCTAACCGTTGTTCTTGGTAAGATTGTTCCTGAGCACCATGCACGAAAGGATTATCTCTAAATAAAAATAAAAAAATGAAATCTTTTGACGAGTTCAAAACAATTGCATATAAGGGAGCAATCCCACATACTGTTTATTCTCAAGGAAAACAAAAGCAAGTTCCAAAAGGAAAAGCAGTTCCTGTAAGAAGTCGTTCAAGTGCTGGTGGTAATGGAGATGGTGACGGTGGGGAATAAATAGTATTGAATATCGTCGGCGCGAGGAGCACCTGGCAAAATCCAGGTTGACTCCTCCTTTTTTTGTTGCTACAATAGTAAGAGGTATGGAGTAAAAATGACTGTAAGACTAATGTTGCTTAAGTCTGGTGAAGACTTGATTGCAGATGTAAAAGAAATGGTAGTTGGTGACGAAGAAAATCCAGTTATGGTTGGATATTTCTTGAATAAACCATGCGTTGTTAAAATGACACCCCCATCAAATGTTCCAGAAAAGTTTGATGAAGAGGAAATGAAAGAAGACCCTTCAAAAGCTTCTTTTAGAGTTACCTTATTCCCGTGGATGCCACTATCTAAAGATAGTGTTATTCCTTTAACAAAGGAATGGGTGGTCACTATGGTCAATCCAAGTGATAAACTGAAAGATATGTATTTAAACGATGTTATAAACTATGGAAACGATAACCAAAGTAATAGTTCTACTGAACAATCAAATTCTGATAAGTCAGATTGAAGAAGTAGGCGCTGATATTGGAGAACCTGATTGTAAACTTATCAAACCTTTCTTAATAAGAGATGGTTCTCAGAAAGTTTTAGAACCTTTTTTGATGGGATATACAAAACAAGATTCGTTTATGATGAGTTCGGATAAGATTCTAACACTTGTTGATCCAACTCCAACTCTACTTGAAAAATATGAGGACTTGATTAAAGAATGAGATTTTACACTAATGTTCAATTGATTGGAAATCAGTTTTTGGTTCGTGGAGTAGAAAATGGTAAAAGATTTGAGACAAGAGATGAGTTCTTTCCAACTCTCTTTGTAAAAACTAAAAAAGATTCTAAGTATAGAACATTAAGTGGAGAATCGGTAGAACCAATTAATCCTGGAACAGTAAAGGACTGTCGAGAGTTCTATAAAAAATATGATGAAGTTGATGGATTTGAGATCTATGGAAATGATCGATATATCTATCAATACATCTCTGAAAAATATTCGGAGGATGAAATTAAGTTTGATATCAATAAAATTAAACTTGTAACTCTGGACATTGAGGTTGCTTCGGAGCAGGGATTCCCTGATGTAGAATCTTGTTCCGAAGAAATCCTTGCAATTACAATTCAAGATTATACAACTAAAAAAATTATTACTTGGGGGGTTCGACCTTTCAAGCATAATCGTAGTGACTTAACGTATCATCACTGCCCATCTGAATATGAACTTCTCAATAATTTTATTAATTATTGGATGATTGATGTTCCAGATGTTGTGACTGGTTGGAATATTCAATTATATGATATTCCTTATATCTGCAAGCGTCTGAATCGTGTTCTTGGCGAAAAACTGATGAAACGTTTTTCTAATTGGGGACTTGTCACAGAAGGTGAAGTGTTTATTAATGGACGCAAACACACCACATTTGATGTGGGTGGAATGACTCAACTTGACTATCTTGATCTTTATAAGAAGTTTACTTATAAGGCACAGGAATCATATCGTCTTGATTATATTGCTGAGGTAGAACTTGGTCAGAAGAAACTTGACCACTCTGAGTTTGATACCTTCAAAGATTTCTATACCCAAGGTTGGCAGAAATTTATTGAGTACAACATCGTTGACGTAGAACTTGTTGACCGTTTAGAAGATAAGATGAAACTGATTGAGTTGGCACTTACGATGGCATATGATGCCAAAGTAAATTATGCCGATGTGTTCTATCAAGTTCGGATGTGGGACAACATCATCTACAATTATCTTAAGAAAAGAAACATTGTAATTCCGCCAAGAAATAAAACGCAAAAAAATGAAAAGTATGCTGGTGCTTATGTAAAAGAACCAATTCCTGGAAAGTATGATTGGGTTGTAAACTTTGACCTTAATTCACTTTATCCACACTTGATTATGCAATATAACATCTCACCAGAAACTCTGGTGGATGAAAGGCATCCCACAGCAACTGTTGATAAAATTCTGAATCAAGAAATCAGTTTTGAACTCTATAAAGATTATGCAGTATGTGCAAATGGTGCAATGTTCCGCAAAGACGTTCGTGGATTTCTTCCTGAACTAATGGAAAAAATGTATCAAGACCGAGTAATCTTCAAGAAGAAAATGATTGAAGCGAAAAAAGAATATGAGAAGACTAAGAACAAGGAACTTGTAAAAGAGATTGCTCGTTGTAATAATATTCAGATGGCAAAGAAGATTTCTTTGAACTCTGCTTATGGTGCGATTGGTAATCAGTATTTCCGTTATTACAAACTTGAAAATGCTGAAGCAATTACTTTAAGTGGTCAGGTTTCTATTCGTTGGATTGAAGGTAAAATGAATTCTTACCTCAATAAAATTCTTAAAACAGATAATGTAGATTATGTTATTGCTTCAGATACTGATTCCATTTATCTTAATATGGGTCCTTTGGTTGAAACTGTATTCAAAGGAAGAGAGAAAACTACTGAAAGCGTTGTTTCGTTCCTTGATAAGGTCGCTTCGTTGGAACTTGAAAAATATATTGAAAGTTCTTACCAAGAACTGGCGGACTATGTAAATGCATATGATCAAAAAATGCAAATGAAGCGGGAGAACATTGCAGACCGTGGAATTTGGACCGCTAAGAAACGATACATTCTTAACGTTTGGGATAGTGAGGGTGTTCGCTATGAAGAACCTAAACTGAAAATGATGGGTATTGAAGCTGTTAAATCTTCTACTCCAGCTCCTTGTCGCAAAATGATTAAGGATGCATTAAAACTTATGATGAGTGGAACAGAAGATGAAGTAATTGATTTTATTGAGAATGCTCGCAAAGAATTTAAAAACCTCCCACCAGAGCAAATTTCATTCCCTCGCTCTGCCTCTGATGTAGTTAAGTATCAGTCTTCGTCTCAAATTTATATCAAGGGAACTCCAATTCATATTCGTGGAGCACTTCTCTTTAATCATTACATTAAACAAAATAAACTTACAAATAAGTATTCACTTATCCAAAATGGGGAAAAAATTAAGTTTATCTATCTGAAGAAACCTAATAGTATTCATGAAAATATTATTTCTTTCATTCAGGAATTTCCAAAGGAACTTAATCTTGACAAATACATAGACTATGAACTACAATTTGAGAAAGCATTTCTAGAGCCACTCAAAATCATTCTTGATGCAATTGGGTGGAGCGTTGAAAAAACAGTAAACCTTGAATTATTTTTTGCCTAATGGATTTTCTTAAAGACATTGTAAAAGAAATCGGTGGTGAGTACACACAACTTGCTTCGGATATTGATGAAACTGAAAAGTATGTTGACACAGGTTCGTACATTTTTAATGCACTGGTTTCAGGTAGCATATTTGGTGGTGTATCTGGCAATAAGATTACTGCTATTGCTGGAGAGTCTTCTACTGGAAAGACTTTCTTCAGTCTCGCCGTTGTTAAGAATTTTTTGGATAATAATCCCGATGGTTATTGCCTCTACTTTGATACTGAAGCTGCTATAACTAAATCTCTTCTAGAATCCCGTGGAATTGATACTTCTCGTCTTGTGGTTGTTAATGTTGTCACTGTTGAAGAGTTTCGTGGAACGGCACTCAAAGCAGTAGATATGTACATGAAAAAACCTGAAGGAGAGCGCAATCCTTGCATGTTTGTGCTAGACTCTTTGGGAATGCTTTCTACCAGCAAAGAGATTAATGATGCATTGAATGATAAAGAAGTTCGTGATATGACTAAATCACAACTAATCAAAGGTGCATTTCGTATGCTTACCTTAAAACTAGGTCAAGCAAAAATTCCAATGATAGTAACAAATCACACTTATGATGTTATCGGAGCTTACGTACCAACTAAAGAAATGGGTGGAGGCAGCGGACTCAAATACGCAGCGTCTTCAATCATTTATCTCAGCAAAAAGAAAGAAAAGGATGGAACAGAAGTGGTCGGCAATATTATCAAAGCTAAGACTGCTAAGTCGCGTTTGAGTAAGGAGAACAAAGATGTTGAAGTCCGTCTGTATTATGATGAGCGCGGTCTTGATCGTTACTATGGTCTTTTGGAACTTGGTGAGATTGGTGGACTCTGGAAGAATGTAGCGGGTCGCTATGAGATTGATGGTAAGAAAATTTATGCTAAACAGATTCTAAAAGAACCTGAAGTATATTTCACCGAAGAAGTAATGCAACAGTTGGACGAAATCGCACGCAAGGAATTCAGTTATGGAGAAAGTTGAGTTTCTAATTCTTAGAAACCTTTTACACAATGAGCAGTTTATTAGAAAAGTAATACCTTTCATTAAATCAGAATATTTTGAAGATAGTAATCAAAAGATTGTATTTGAAGAAATTCTTTCTTTTGTTCAAGAATATAATCAACCAGCAACAAAAGAAGTTCTATGTATTGAAGTAGAAAAAAGAACAGATATAAATGAGCAATCTTTTAAGGAAATTGCACAAATCATTTCCTGTCTTGAAGATGTTCCTACAGAGTTTAATTGGTTAGTTGACACAACTGAAAAGTGGTGTCGGGATCGTGCCATTTATTTGGCACTTATGGAATCTATTCATATTGCTGATGGAAATGATGAAAAGAAGAATCGTGATAGTATTCCTTCTATTCTTTCTGATGCTCTTGCTGTAAGTTTTGATAATCATGTAGGGCACGATTATCTTCAGGATTATGAACAACGCTACGAATCTTATCATAAAAAGGAGGATAAAATTGAATTTGATCTTGAATACTTTAATAAAATCACGAAAGGTGGTCTCCCTAACAAAACTCTTAACATCGCTCTTGCTGGTACGGGCGTCGGCAAGTCTCTATTCATGTGCCATGTGGCTAGCTCCGTCTTGCTCCAAGGGAGGAACGTTCTGTACATTACGTTGGAAATGGCAGAAGAACGCATTGCTGAAAGAATTGACGCAAACCTCCTGAATGTCCCTATTCAAGATATTGTAGACCTCCCCAAGCAAATGTTTGAGAACAAGGTCACGAATCTTGCAAAGAAAACTCAAGGAACTCTAATCATTAAAGAGTATCCAACTGCTTCTGCACATGCTGGGCACTTCAAGTCTCTCTTAAATGAACTTGCACTTAAGAAATCATTTAAACCAGATATTATTTTCATTGACTATCTGAACATTTGTTCATCTTCAAGGTATAAGGGCAATAGTAATATCAACTCTTATACCTTTGTAAAGGCAATTGCAGAAGAACTTCGTGGTCTTGCTGTAGAGTTTAATGTTCCTATTGTTAGTGCTACACAGACTACTCGTTCTGGTTATGGTTCTTCTGATGTGGAACTGACCGATACTTCTGAGAGTTTTGGTCTTCCTGCAACTGCTGACTTAATGTTTGCGTTGATTTCTACCGAAGAACTTGAAGGTCTTGGACAGATTCTTGTAAAACAACTTAAGAATCGTTATAATGATCCTACCATTCATAAAAGATTTGTGATTGGTATTGACCGTGCTAAAATGCGTCTTTATGATTGCGAACAATCTGCTCAACAAGATATCCTTGACAATGGAAAGGATGAAGAGTATGATTATGAAGAAAGAAAACCTAAAAAATCATTTGAAGGATTTAAATTCTAATATGACTCAAGTTATTGATACAAACAAATATATTGAATTCGTTCGTCAAACTACAAGTCCAGCAAGCAGTGATTTTGCTCAACTACTTGCTCGTATGACTGAACTTGAAGCAACTAATGATGCTGATGTTCCGCGTCTTCTTACTGCTGCTCTTGGTATGAGTGCTGAAGCGGGGGAGTTTACTGAGGTTGTAAAAAAAATCATCCTTCAAGGTAAACCATACAATGAAGAGAATGCCTTTCACTTGAAGCGTGAACTTGGAGATATCTGTTGGTATCTGTCTCAAGCATTTATGGCACTCGATACTAACTTCGAAGAAATTCTTAAGATGAACTATGAAAAACTGAGTGCTCGTTATCCTGAAGGAGCATTTGATGTTTATCGTTCTGAAAATCGTAAGGAGGGAGACCTGTGACTAAAGAAAAACAAGTAGCAATTAAAATGGATGCTCGTACAGCAGCAGCAGTTCGTCAAGTTTTGTTTGACGCACAAAAAGGATATACTTATGATGAAGTAAGTGTTCCTCCTCGCGTCTCTGATATTCGTGGAGTTATTCAACAACTGGATGATAATATTGCTGCCGTTCTTGGTGTTTGACCCTTCGGGGTCTTTTTTTATAAATAACTAAAAAAGTATTTGTAAAAATGGATTCTAAAATTTTTAGAGAGGCAGCTCTTGCATATCAAGCAGTTTATGATGAGGAACTCCGCCAAGAGATTAAAGAGCAGCAAGAATTTGAGAACTGGGTCAATTCTCTTATTGAAGAAGGTTATGACCTGAGTGAGTATACTTGGGAAGAGATGTATGAGGCATATTTGAGCGAAATTCCCACATCAACACAGATGGGTGGAAAACCTGCACCTGCAGCAAAACCACAAGCACCTGTAATGACTGCATTTTCTGCTGGTGGTGGTAAAGCAAAAGTTCAAAAATTAATGAAAACTGGAATGAGTGGTGTTGAGGCAAACAGAAGAGTCTCTACAACTGGTGAATATCTCCAAAAGCAAGCAGCAAAACCCCCTGCAGCAAAACCAGCAGCAAAACCAGCAGCAAAACCAGCAGCAAAACCAGCAGCAGCAAGACCAGCAGCAGCAAGACCAGCAGCAACCCCAGCAGCAAGACCAGCAGCAGCAAAACCAGCGCCAACTGCTCCTGCAACAAAACCAGCACCAACCGCTGCAGCAAAACCAGCTCCTGGAACAAAGGCAGCAGGTCCAGAATCAATCAAACCAAAAACTCCAAATCCTTTAATGCAAAAGACATTTGGATATCAAACTGGTAATGCTCCAGATCAACAAAAAGCAAAAGCTGATGCTATTGTAAAGAGTGGTGCCGTTGCAGCACTAAAACCAACCCCAGCAGCAGCCCCTGCTCCAGTAAATAAGGCAACTGGTTCCAAAAAGCCAGGAAGTATTGTTTCTGGATTTGATATGTTCGATATTGTAAAAGGATATTTGCTCGATGAAGGATATGCTGAAACTGAAGAGGCAGCAATCGCTATTATGGCAAATATGAGTGAAGAGTGGAGATCTGAAATTATTTCTGAAGCAGAAGGTTCATACGGCGAAACTCCAAAAGCATATAGTGCAGCATTAAAAACCAAGATGACTGCAAAGAGAAAGCCATTCTTAAAAGCAATGCAAAGGAGAACCAATCCTGCCAACAGAAAGGATGCTTATGGTTCTCCAAGAAAGGGTCTAACTGCCGATGATAGAGAAAGAGCAAGAGCAGGTTCTGCTCACGGTGTAGGAACTCGTGCCGACCACGATTATCCTTCAGAGGGTCCTGGTGGAATTACTAAGAATCCTAAGAAACTCCGTAAGCAAAAAGCAATGGGTGAGCACGACTGATAAATAAGTCGGAAGGTTGCTCTAACCCCTTGACTTTTCAGTTGAGGGGTTTTATAATATCTAAACACGGGGTGTTCGTATAACGGTTATTACTCTGGATTTGCATTCCAGCAATAAGGATTCGATTTCCTTACACTCCATACAGAATAATAAATACTTGAAAGAGTATTTGTATAAATGGCTGGCGAACAGGGGTTTATCTACGAAGGTAAAATTCATAGAAAATTGTTGTCTAAAAAATTAGTGCCTCCGGGATTTACTCCAGCAGGTTCTGATTCTAATGCACCAGACGCAATGTTTTTATATAATAAAAAACCATATAAACTTGAAGTAAAACTTGATTTGAAAGCCGATTATGGTCAAGGAACCTTAGAATATCAGAATGGAAGATGGGTTCTTGGTGGAGCAAAAACTGCCGCAGCTGAAGAACTTAGAAATTTAATGAGAACTGTTGGCATTGAAAATTTTGCAAATAAGCAATGGGGACCTAAAGGACCACCAAATAAAGGAATCATTGATAATAAAGCAATGACTGATGATATGGTAAAATCTGACTATGCGAGATTTACTGATGCATTTTTACCAATTAAATCAAGTGCTTTATGGGGTTACTATGGTTCTAAACAAACTTATTATATTCAAATTGGTGGATATGGATTATATTATATGGCAGCAAACCCTGCCGGTCTTCCAGTTCCTCAATTTAATCCTGGTTTGAGAATTAGATTGAGGTTGAAAAGAGGTGGGAGTGGAACAATCTATAATTATAGATTTACAACCGCATTGCAAATCACAAATAAACCACCAAAATCAAAGTATGATATTGATAAAGGAGTTGATTTTTTACTTGCACAATATGCAAAGTAATAAATAACTAAAAGACAGGTAAGTGCGTTAAAATACATTGATGAAAAATTTCTTTCAGTTTTTGTCTGAGGCAACACAATCGCAAGCAGCGATGCAAGCGAAAAAACTTGGATTGGTTGGTGATGGTCATGGTGGATGGATTGACCGTTCCGGTAAAGTCATTGCGAGAACGGAGAAGGGGAAACTTAAATATATTGATGGTCGCCAAGCAAAAGGTGCAAAACAACCAGAGACACAAGCACCTCAAGCAGCACAAGCACCATCTCCTCAACCAATCGCTACAGCACAAGAACCTGCACCACAACCTCAAGCAGCACCAGGACAAGAACCCGAAGAGCAACCTGCAGAAGAACTTCCACCACTCACTGTTGTATTTGGTCGCTTCAATCCACCAACAGTGGGGCACGAAAAACTTCTCAAGTCAGCAAAGAGAATTTCTGCCGGTGGAGATATTAAGATTTATCCTTCAAGGTCTCAAGATCCAAAGAAGAATCCTTTAGACCCTGATAGTAAAGTTTCTTATATGAAGAAAATGTTCCCTGAGTTCGAGGAGAACATTATTAATGATAAGGAAATGAAGACAATTTTTAATGTTCTCATTACCGCTAATGAAGACGGGTATACTAATGTCAATATTGTTGTTGGTTCAGATAGGCAAGCAGAGTTTGAAAATCTGGCACAAAAGTATAATGGAGAACTTTATACCTTTGATCAAATTAGGGTAATCTCTGCTGGTGTTCGTGATGCTGATGCTGAGGGTGTTGAGGGAATGTCGGCATCGAAGATGAGAAAGGCAGTTATTGATGGCGATTTTAAATCTTTTAGAAGAGGCACTCCAAAGTCTCTTGATGATGCAGAAACTCAAGGTTTATTCAATGCTGTTCGTCAGGGAATGGGTGTTAAAAAGTCAGCAATCAAAAAGGAAAGTTTTGCTTTATGGGAGATTGCTCCAAAGTATGATATGAGAAATCTTCGTGAGAATTATGTGAGAGGTAAAATTTTCAGAATCGGTGATAAAGTTCAAAACCTTAATACTGGTTTGATTGGTGAAGTAATGCGTAGGGGAACCAATCATTTAATCTGTGTGACTGAAGAGGGTTATATGTTTAAGTCTTGGATTAAAGATGTGATGGAATATACCGAAGTTCAAATGGATAGTCCAATGAGAGACGAAAAGCATCCAAATACTCTTGTTGGTACATTGGGGGCATTTAAGCATTATGCATCAAAAACTCCCGGTGCAGTGGGAACTAATAAACAATATTTGCAGAAGGGTGGCAAGGCTTATGGTATCAATTTCATAAATAAGTATAAAGCAAAAAAAGCAAGTACTTTTTAAGATGAACTCCAATAATTTAAAAGATATCTCCAAACTTTATTTGGAGCAGGTTGTCGAATCTGCGGTTCCCGGTAAACCCGCCGAGAGACTTGGTGCAGTGACTGCTATTCCTAAGTCTGAGCAGGATGCTGCAAGAGAAAGAACTCTTGCTAAAGCAAAGGCAATGAGAGATAAGAAAAAAATAAAAGAAGCACTTGATCCTGTAGGAAAAGAAGATTCGGATATTGACAATGATGGTGATGTAGATAAGTCAGATAAGTACCTCCATAAGCGTCGTAAAGCAATTGGTAAAGCAATTGCAACCCAAAAAGAAGCACTTGATCCTGTAGGAAAAGAAGATTCGGATATTGACAATGATGGTGATGTAGATAAGTCTGATGAATATCTGAAGCATCGTAGAAAAGTTCGTGGAAAAGCAATTGGCGTTAGAAAAGAGAGTTTTTCAAATTGGAGAGATGATTTAATTGAAGTTGCAGATAAGATTAAAGGTGAAGGTAAAGAACCAAGAGTAGTTGAAAAGGAAGTTAACAATAAAGTTGACATCAATCCAAAACTTGATCTTGGGGAAAAAATTGAAGAACTTGGTGGAACTCTTCTTGAAATGAATGAGATTGAAGATTTCAATGGAGTTCTTGATGAAATGTCAGACATGGAAATTTTCCTACTGTCAGATTCTTTAATTGAAGAAGTTGTCCAAGAATTTTTCTATGAGTGTATTGAAGAAGGATATGATATCAATGATATTGAAAATGAGTTACTTGAATCTCTTGAAATTTCTTCTGCACTTTTAAATGAGGCAAAAGTTACTTATGGTCACGACACTGATATTAAGAGTGATAGACTTCAAAAAGTCAAAGGTGCTGTAAAGAAAGTTGGTAAAGCAATTGCTGGTGGACTTGGATATGCAGCTGGTGCTGCAGTAAGAGGAGCAAGAGCACTGGGTTCTGCAGCAAGAAAAGGTTATGAGAGAGGTAGAAGTGGATCTTCTTCATCATCAACTACAACTTCAGGAACTTCAACTACTTCAGATTCTGGTAGTGGTAAATCAACTTCAGATGGAGAAGATAAAAAACCAGGTCTTCTTTCGAGAATTGGTTCAAAATTGAAGAGAGGTCTTGCAAAAGCCGCAAGGTCGGTATCAAGAGGAGCAAGAAATGTTGCTCGTAAGATTGAAGGTGGCAAACCTTCAAAATCAAAAGCACAAAAAGAGGCACCAAAACCAACGGCAGCACCTAAGAAAGCAGAAAAACCCGCTGACCCATGGGAAGGAAGTGCAACAACTCCTCCCAAAAAAGAAGAGGGGAGACCAGCTAAAAAAGCAAGAAAAGGATCTCCATCACCTGCTGAAGTAAAAGCAAAAATTGATGCTAAAGAAAAGACAAAACCAAAAGCAAAACCAAAAAGAAAGTCTAAGTTAGATGATCTTCTTGCAAGTGTAAGAAGTGAGGAAGTGCATATTGATGAAGCTGAGTATGCTCCTAATAAATATGGTAGAACTGCTGGTGGGCAGTGGTATAGAAAAGATGCACAAAAAACAGGTGGATCTGGTGCATGGGAAGGGGGAATTCCTGGAGATGTTCCTCGTCCAACACCGGGGTTAAATCTACCTCAGGCAAGTTTAAAGAAAAAGCCTTCTACAATGGTTGCTCATTACGAACCTGATGGAAACATAATTGATGAAAAAACCCTAACCTCTGCGGAGACTAAAGAAAAGGAAAGAATCGTTAAGTCAATGAAGTCCAAGGCAGGAGACTTTGAGAAGAGATATCCTGGTCGCGGTAAAGAAGTAATGTATGCGACTGCTACTAAAATGGCAAAGAAAATCGCAGAGCAAAATATTAACGAATTCTTAGGAACTGGTAGAGTTGTTGCTGGAAAAACTCAAGCAGGATATAATTCTGGATCAAAATTTACACAGGCTGGAACGGTTCAGAAAGTTTTTGGTAAGACAGTTCCTGGAAGTTTTAAACCAGGAGTTTCTCAGTCCGATGTAAATAGACATAATCAAAGAGTTGGTTCTGGTTCACAGATTAAACCAAATAAACAATCTATGAATCAACTTTTGGGTAAAGAACGTGGTGGTCAAACTACTGTTGGCGTAACTCCAGATAAGAAACCTCCTGCAGCAAAACCAGTAGCAAAACCTGCTACTGCTAAATCTAAACCACAAACTGCATCTGCAGCACTTGCTAAAGGTCTCAAGGGAGTTCCTCTTTTAGGAAATGTTGCAGATGTCGCAAATAAGTATGATAGAAGGATTAACTATAGAGATAATCCAGAAATGCAAAAATATATGAAGTGAATCTGTTATATAAAAATCCTAAATATCTTTGGATACTCTTTTACGGAGGACATTATGGGCGCAGTAGTAGCAGTGGTAAAACCACTTCTTATTCAGATTGCAACTCATCCAGCTGTTAAAGGTCTTGTTCTTGACCTACTTAAAAAGTATGTTGATAGCACCGATAACAGTATTGATAATGTCGTTTATGATTTAGTAAAGGATAAACTCTTTACACCACAAGCATGATTACCTGCCTTGTAACTAACTGGGGAGTAACCATTATTCTTGGTCTATTACTAACTACATCCGAGTGGTTGGCAAAAACAAAAAGATTTGAGGAGAATGGATTGCTTGATTTAACAACTAATTTTTTGAGAGTTGTTTTACATAAGGGAGACCAAAAGTAAGGTCTCTTTTTTTTATAAATAATTTTTAGCAAATAACTTTACGGAAGAAAGAACATGGCACTCTGGGGAAATAATGATGCTAAAGGATCTGGTGGTACAGTATCTCTTGATTATGCAACCCTTACTGTAACTGGCAGTGGAACTACATTTGGTCAAGTAGGTGCTGCTGCAACTGGAGATGTGATTAGATTTGGTACTGCATTTGGTGTTCACTACGGTGATGCTGTAATTGTTGGTATTGCAAGTACGACGAGTCTTTCTATTGCATCAACTGCAGGATTAAATGGGTCTGCTATTTCTGGAGTTGCATTTGAAATTAGCGAATCGCCTAAGTATGCAGTTTTAGATAGTCATTTAAATCAGTCAACTGGGTCAGTAACTGAAAACTATACCTTCCTTAAGACATCCGCAACTTATACTGCAGGTGTTGGAACTGATATAGTTTTAGTTAATAGTGTTGCTGGTGTTGTTGCTGGAGATACTCTTGCCAGTGGAGCTGTTTCTAAGGTTGTCGCATCTGTTGGATCAACTTCAGTTTCTCTTGCATCAACCATCGCAACTGCAATTACTGCTGGAAACTTAGTTACTTTCTCAAGGGTAACTGGTGGTCGTGAGACTGCTGTTATTGGTGCTAATGGAACTGTTGTTACTGCGGCATCAGCAACTCGCTATGAGTTAACTCATGGTGGTTGGGTCGGTATTACGACATATAAAGATAGTGAAGGTAATCTGAGAGTTAGGAAGGAAGTTCTTGTTGCAATGTCTGGAATTACTACTGGAAATACAAATTATCCACCTGCTCTATAATCTATGATTTTTAATGAGTTGAATGAGGATAATTTTATATTATTCGCTATTAAACATTATGAAAATCCTCAAGCAGTAACCAAAGAAGATTTTGAAAAGGATTTAAATCATTTCAAATATATTAAAAGATTATTGAAACGATATAAGAATACTGGTCAGTTAAAAACTCACCTTCTTCTTAATCATTTTATTATTCTTTATAATATTTTTGGGGAGGCAGCAACTCCAATGCTTTTCTATAAAATAGAAAGAGAGTTGTGGTCTGCCATGAAAACCTTCATTATTTTTCTTAATAGGTTACCCGAATATCCAAAATGTTATATACATGATATTCAAGTTGACATAAACTGCCTCTCTGAACTCTATAAAATCTACAATGGAAAAGAAGAAATTGGACTGGATAATTCAAATAGTTAGAGAGCAGATGGTAACTGGTTCTTCTGCTGGTGCTCCTGGGTTTAGTGCATCTGCTGAACCAAAAGGTCCAACTGCTGGTTTTGATCCTGTTATGGGTTTAACGAGAAGAAAAAAATATGCATCTTTAGGAGTGGGATCCCGCAAACGCTGGATGAAAAACAAACCATCGCAGTAAACTAATGTTTGGACAAGACTCAAAGATCAAGGTTGCAGTTCTTGAAGAAAGAGTAAAAATCCATGAGGAAATGGTTGAGCGTGTAGATGCTGCCATCCAAACTTTGAGTGAAACTAATCAAAACATTTGTAAGATGCTTGCGGTACATGACGAAAGAATTTTTAACTGTGTCAGAAGTGATGAAGATATCAATGAGAAAATGGGTAAGTTGGAAGTAAAAGTAGACGAACTTTCTAGATTTAAATGGATGGCAGCAGGTATAGTTGCTGTTGCTTTATTATTTGTTCCAGTTGTAACAGATTTTATAACTTCTTCAGTAAATTCTCTAACAGAACAAGTAAGAAATAAATAATTGAGTGTTGGCACAAGATGCCAGTGAAAACTAAAAATAAGACGACGATTTATTCTCTCCAAAAAATAACAAATTCGGTTATAAAATGGACCGCTCTCATAACCGTTTTGTGTATTGACAAGACTCAATAATCTGGTAGAATAAGTAGACTCCTAAGTGTATTGTCATGGATTTTGTTGATGTTAAATACATCAATTTGATTTCTTCCAGATTTCAAAAATTTAAAAAGGTAAAGCACAACCTTTATAATTTTCGTTGTCCTATTTGTGGAGATTCTCAAAAGAATAAGAATAAAGCAAGGGGATATTTGTATCAGGTAAAAAATAATACAAATTTTAAATGTCACAATTGCGGTCTCAATATATCCTTTAATAACTTTTTAAAACAAATTGATACTGCAATATACAAACAATATACATTTGAAAAGTTTAAGGAAGGTCATACTGGAAAAAACTTTACTGTAGAAGAACCAGTATTTAAATTTGAGGCACCTAAGTTCAAACCAAAATTAAATCTACCTAAAGCATCAGCAAATACTGACGCAAAGAGTTATTTGGAAAGTAGAAAATTAAATCCAGATAACTATTATTACGCCGAAAAATTTAAGGAGTGGACTAACTCTCTTCACCAAACATTCGACAGCACAGATAAAGATGAACCAAGGATTATCATTCCTTTGTTCTATCAAAATAATCTAGTCGGGTTTCAGGGAAGAGCACTTGGTCCCAGCAAGGTAAAATACATTACAGTAATGCTTAACGATGACGCACCAAAAATCTATGGTCTCGATGAAGTCCAAAAAAGTGAAACTGTCTACATCACCGAAGGTCCATTCGACTCAACTTTCATTCGCAACTCGATTGCTCTTTGCGGAGCTGACGGTGATATTACTAAGTGGAATATTCGCGATTGTGTTTGGATATACGATAACGAACCACGTAATGCAGAAATCCACTCTAGAATCTCCAGAGTTATTAGTAGTGGACAAAAAGTTGTCATCTGGCCCTCAAGAATAAAAGAAAAAGATATTAATGATATGGTTTTATCTGGACTAGATGTTCAGTCTGTGATAGAATCAAATACTTACTCTGGATTAGAAGCAAAACTTAAATTTACTACCTGGAAGAAAATATGAGCAACGGTACAAAGGTTAAAAAGCGTGATGGTCGAATTGAGTCTCTTGACTTAGACAAGATGCATTTGATGGTCGAAGAGGCATGTAAGGGTCTTGCAGGTGTATCTGCGAGTCAAGTTGAAATGACTTCTGGCATTCAATTTTATGATGGTATTACTACGGGGGAGATTCAGGAAATTTTGATTCGCTCTGCTAGTGACTTGATTGATTTGGATCATCCAAATTATCAGTATGTTGCTGCTCGTCTTCTTTTGTTTGCTGTTCGTAAGCAACTTTATGGAAAGATGAAAGAACTCCCAACTCTAGAGCAACACATTTACCAATGTGTTAATCATGAAGTTTATGATAATGACATTTTCAATAAGTACTCGAAAGAAGAGATTGATAGGGCTGATTCATATATTGATCATGACCGCGACTATCTCTTCACTTATGCGGGTTTACGTCAAGTCGTTGATAAGTACCTTGTGCAAGATAGAAGCGGCGGTGGAGTATATGAAACTCCGCAGTTCATGTATATGATGATTGCTTTGACTATCTTTGCTGAGTATCCAAAAGAAACTAGAATGTCATATGTAAAGAGGTATTATGACGCAATCTCCAAACACAAAATCAACATCCCAACTCCCATCATGGCAGGAGTTAGAACGCCACTTCGACAATTTGCTAGTTGTGTTCTTGTTGATGTTGATGACACCCTCGATTCTATCTTTAGCAGTGATATGGCTATTGGTCGATACGTTGCACAGAGGGCGGGAATCGGCATCAACGCTGGTAGGATCCGTGGCATCAACAGCAAAATCAGAGGGGGAGAAGTTCAACACACGGGTGTTGTACCATTTCTCAAGAAGTTTGAAGCAACTGTCAGATGTTGCACGCAGAATGGCATACGAGGTGGATCCGCGACAGTCCACTTCCCAATCTGGCACCAAGAAATAGAAGATATTTTAGTCCTTAAGAATAACAAGGGAACGGAAGATAATCGTGTCCGCAAACTTGATTACTCCATTCAAATTAGCAAGTTGTTCTATGAAAGATTTATTCAAGACGGTGAGATCACGCTTTTCTCTCCACATGATGTCCCTGGACTTTATGATAGCTTTGGACTCCCTGAGTTTGATTCTCTCTACGTACAATATGAAAAAGATCCGTCCATTGCGAAAAAAACTATTAAAGCACAAGAACTCATCCTTAGCCTTCTTAAAGAACGCGCAGAGACGGGTCGAGTCTACATTATGAATATTGACCACTGCAATTCTCATTCTTCTTTTAAAGACAAAGTTAATATGAGTAATCTTTGTCAAGAGATTACTCTTCCAACAGACCCTCTTCAGCATATTGATGACAAGATGGGTGAGATTGCACTTTGCATTCTTTCTGCAATTAATGTTGGAAAGGTAAAGTCTGATGAAGAACTTGAAGAACTTTGTGACCTTTCTGTTCGCGGTTTGGATGAGTTGATTGATTATCAAAATTACCCCGTGGATGCGGCAGAAATCGCCACCAAGGCGCGTCGTTCTCTTGGTATAGGGTTTATAGGGTTAGCGCACTATTTGGCAAAACTTGGGTTTAATTATGATTCCCAAGAAGCATGGGATGCAGTTCATGGTTTATCCGAATCATTCCAGTATTATCTTCTAAAAGCATCTAATCAACTTGCTAAAGAAAAAGGATATTGCGAATACTTTGGTCGCACTAAGTATGCTGATGGAATTCTTCCAATTGATACTTACAAAAAAGATGTAGATGAAATTTCTTCTGTTCAACTTCAGCATGATTGGGAAACTCTTAGAGCATCCATCTTGGAACACGGTCTCAGGCACTCAACACTGTCCGCACAAATGCCTTCGGAGAGCAGTTCCGTTGTGTCAAATGCAACCAATGGAATTGAACCTCCTCGCGGATTCTTGTCCGTTAAGAAAAGTAAAAAGGGACCACTCAAACAGATTGTTCCACAGTATCATACCCTCAAGAATGCGTATACGCTTCTTTGGGATATGCCTAGTAACCGTGGTTATATTAATATTGTTGCTGTGATGCAAAAATTCTTTGACCAAGCAATCTCAGGCAACTGGTCCTATAACCCGGAGAATTATACGGATAATGAAGTCCCAGTGTCCGTGATGGCACAAGACTTTTTGACTACATACAAGTACGGGTGGAAGACTTCTTACTACCAAAACACTTATGATATTAAAACTGATGAGGTAGTAGAAGAGAAACCCAATCTTCAAGATTTGTTAAGTGAGTTAAGTTCAGTAGAGGAGGGAGAGTGTGAATCCTGTGCAGTTTAAAATTTCTTCAACAGAAGAACCTCAAACAAATATTAAAGGAATGACTGTTTTTAATACTGAAAAAGTTGACACCAAAAAACAACCAATGTTTTTTGGTAAACCACTTGGGGTTCAAAGATACGATTCATACAAATATCCTATTTTTGATAAACTAACCACTCAGCAACTTGGATACTTCTGGAGACCCGAAGAGGTGTCTCTCCAGAAGGATCGTGGAGATTATCAAACACTTCGCCCTGAACAGAAGCACATTTATACTTCTAACCTGAAGTATCAGATTATGCTTGATTCTGTTCAGGGTCGTGGTCCTGGTATGGCATTCATTCCATACTGCTCACTCCCTGAGTTAGAAGCATGTATGGAAGTGTGGGGATTTATGGAGATGATCCATAGTCGCTCATACACTTACATTATCAAGAACGTATATTCAGACCCATCTGAGGTGTTTGATACTATTATTGGTGATGAGCGTATTCTGGAACGTGCTAAGAGCGTCACAGAGTCTTATGATGACTTTATTCAATCTGCACAGAATTATGGTACTTCCGAAACTTGGAAGCAACAACTTGAAGGAGTCACATACGCAAGGGAAAATCTCAATGATGTCAAACGAAAACTGTACAGAGCAGTCGCAAACGTTAATATTCTTGAAGGTATTCGCTTCTACGTTAGTTTTGCTTGTAGTTTCGCCTTTGGTGAACTTAAGCTTATGGAAGGATCTGCTAAAATCATCTCTCTTATCGCAAGAGATGAAAACCAACACTTAGCACTTACTCAGAACATTCTGAATAAGTGGAGAGAAGGTGATGATCCAGAAATGCAAAAGATTATGAAAGAAGAAGAGGAATGGACTTATAAGATGTTTGATCGTGCTGTAAACGAAGAGAAGAAATGGGCAGATTATCTGTTCAAAGATGGCAGCATGATTGGATTAAACGACAAACTTCTTCAACAATATGTTGAATGGGTAGCAAATAGAAGACTTAAAGCAATTGGACTAAAACCCCAATACGATATTTCAGCAAACAATAATCCACTTCCTTGGACACAGCACTGGATTTCCTCTAAAGGTCTCCAGGTTGCTCCCCAGGAAACGGAAGTCGAGAGTTATGTAGTCGGCGGAATCAAACAAGATGTTACCAAAAATACTTTCGCAGGATTCCAATTATGATGAATGGTGTGAACAGGAAATTCTGAACGCATACAAAGAAGCAGCAGAATGTGATGAGTTTATGTTTGGAGATTATGACTTTTGCAAAGAATGGTTAGGTGAGAATACTTAATCTCATATAGATAGGGGAAGTTATCCTTCCCCTTTTTTATGTCTAAAAATCAACTGACTAAAGATGAAATTAAAGTTCGTGTTTTGAAATTAAAAGACAATCTTTATAAAGATCATATTAGACCCGAAATGGATATGAAAGGACTTGCTCATAAATATCTGAACGAAGTTCTTGATATTATTGATGAGTACAGATATTGACTATGAGAATCCTTGGACCTACAATGGAAAAGAATTTGGTTCGAGTGATATTCAGGATTATTTTGGTTTCGTATATCATATTCATTGCAACAAAACTAATCGTGACTATATTGGTCGAAAATATTTCTGGAGCTTCCGCACACCGAGAGGAAAATCTAGAAAGGTTAAGGCAGAATCTGATTGGAAAAAATACTATGGTTCATGTCCAGAACTCAAAGAAGATATAGAGAAATATGGTAGGGAGAATTTTACGCGCACTATTTTATCATTACATAAAACAAAGGGCAAAACAAACTTTGAAGAAACAAGGCAACTCTTCTTCAACAATGTTCTCACAGAATCCCTTGACAGTGGAGTGCCCAGATACTACAATAGCAACATCCTCAACAGGTACTTCCGAAAGGACTATTATGAACGCAACGACTGAAGATATTGTTGCTCATGTTAGGTCATGGTCTCTTGACCGTGCCGCTGATATGAGCATTCCTAAAGAGGATGCACGCGCAATTCTTGCTGAGTTTTATGAGTGGATTGAACCGGAAGATGATGAACTTGAGATTGTCTCTCTAGAACCTGAAGATTACTAAATAAACTTTTAATAAAATTTGAGAAAAAAAATGACAGAACAGCAGCAACATCTACAACAACTTTTAGAACAAAGAGTTAAACTTGAATCAGAAATTAATCAAAACAGAGAACTTTTTTGGAAAGTTCAAGGAGCTATTGAGTATCTAACACAAATTGGAGTTACTTTGCCAGAGCCAGAATCCAAAGAAACTTCTGAAGAAGTGGAATCTTGACAGATTCTAAATAAAAACTTATAATGTTTATAACCCACCATAAGGTGGGTTTTCTTGTAATGAGACTTTGAGTGACAATTAGAGCCGTGGAAAGTGCCCTTTGAGAAAAGGGTGTACCCCCTTTCTATACGGATGTAGAGTTCAATTAATTTTAATGCTAAACTTCTTTACTGTAGCCGTTCCTCTTTTAGCAATGGTTACAACCAATACGGCATCACTGCCTTTCTCTAGTTATAAACTGCAAGGTCCTCCTCCCCCAGTGGATGAAAAACCTTATTCTATTATTAAAGAGTTTGAACCCGAGAAGACAGCAATCCTAGAGGTTGCACCACCAAAGCCAAAAGAGAAAAGACTAATTTGTAAAGGGTGTAATGAACATGAGAATGCTACCCTGGCATTTTTCCAGGATCGTGGTATTAGAGACAGAAACGCCCTTGCTACCATCATGGGCAATATTAGACAGGAATCAACATTCGTGCCTAACATTTGTGAAGGTGGTAGTAGAACCTCATACTATAATTGTGGAAGAGGTTATGGTTTGATACAATTTACTTCTGCTTCTCGTTATTATGGACTGGGTGCTTTTGCTAAAAAAATAGGAGGTAATCCTTCTACTGCTGATACTCAACTTCGGTATATTACTACTGAACCACAATGGAAGAGTATTGAAAACAGAATGAAAGTTTCTGGAAAATCTATTGATAGGTATATGAATTATGCCTACGAATGGATTGGATGGGGACACCATGGAGCAAGAACACAATATGCTTATGACTATGCTAAACGATTGGTTCTTGCTGATGTCTAAATAACTTTACCTGACTTGCTGACACTTTTCAGGTGGGATTGGAGTGCTTCGGCACTCCTTTCTTGTATAAATAGTAATGTCAGCAAGTTAGAGTAGTATGAAACACTTTTATGTGTATTATTCCTATGAGGAATATGGAAGAGGTTATATTGGAAAAAGAGAATGTAAATGTCTTCCAGAAGAAGATGTAAGTTATTTTGGAAGTTTCAAAGATAAAACTTTCAATCCAACTCAAAAAATAATATTAGAAACTTTTGGGAGTGTTGAAGAAGCACTTGAAGCAGAATGTGCTCTCCACGATTTTTATGAAGTAGATAAAAATCCACACTTTGCTAATAGGGCAAAACAAACTTCTACTGGATTTTATTGTAATAAAGGTGCTGGTGAAGAAGCAAACAAGAAAAGAAGTGAGTTGATGAAAACAGAATACAATCCTATGAGTAATCCAAAACTCAAAGAGAAAGCAAGAAAAAACTTGATTAGAACTTTGAGTAATCCAGAAATGAGAAAACTAAAAAGTAGAGTTGGAAAGAAAGCACACAATCGTCCAGAAGTAGTTGAGAACCATAGACAGGCAGCACTCAAATCTCATCAAAATCCAGAAACAAAAAGAAAACATATTGAGGCAAAACTTGGTGAGAAAAATCCTTGTTATGGTAAAAAGTGGATTACAAATGGAAATGAAAACAAATACATAAACTCTATTGATGAAGTTCCAAGTGGTTTTTGGTATGGTAGAGTTTTCATAAATACCTAAAAAGTACTTATAAAGATGCAGTTTCAAGAAGAAATCCTTGATGAAAGGACTTTGATGGTAGGGAAAAAAGTTAGACCTTCCGGAACTATGAATATGCGTGGATCAGAAGGTGCCGCGAGAAAAGATGTTTCTCGTGCGGGGTTTAGGAAAAAAGGTCCCATTCAAGATCCAAAAGTAGAAAAGAGTGGAAAAGATGTTCCTGTTTGGGTAAGAACTCATAAGTCTCCTGGAGATTATGCTGCTCATACTGCAAGAAAGCAACATAGAGAGGGTGATAAGCCACAGAGTAAAGAATTAAAAAAACAGTTTGGTAAAACTGGTGCTAAGAAAGATTCTCCAGTTCATGATATCACTGTTGGTTCTCCAAAATCTAAAGTAAAAGATCCCGGACAAAGAGCAAGACAATTTGTTGGTGCTCTCAAAGGCGTAAAAGATACTATGAAGTCAAAGAAAGGAGTTGCTACAAATACTCCTACTGCTATTGATTCTGCTAAGTCTAAGGGTAAAAAGAGTAGAAGTGGTGAGGAAGGTGCAGAACAAAGAGGTAGAATTTATAAGAAACTAGGAATGGGAGAAAGAAATCCCAAGACTGGTGTTCAGATGGCGAAGTTGAGTGATTCCTTTAATGGAAAAACTTTTAGTGAGTTTATATATGAGTGTTATATTATTTTAGAAGCAAGAAAATATACTAGAATCCGTTCTAGAGAAGATGCTGAGAAAATTCGACAATCACAAGAAAATCCAAATGCTTATAGATTAAAAAATAGACAAACTGCAGAAACTCCATATTGGGGACTAGAATCCAAAGAAAAAAGAAAAGACCAAGATGAAAGGAGAAAAGAAAATCTAAAAGCGATTAGTCATAAAGAGTTGGAAGATCATTGTAAAAGAAATTTGCATCCGGGTGATTGTAAAAAAAATGCGAATAGAGCATTAAGAATTGAAAGGGGAAGGAAAAAGTCTCAAAGAGATGAGGCAAAAAGTAAGTCTCAGGAAACAGGGCAAAAGCATGATGTAGATCATATTCAAGCACAACCAAATAGAAGAAGTGAAACAACAAAATCAAGATTTCAAGCAATTCATCCGGGTGATTCTTCTGATAATAGGAGAGTAATTCCAAGTAGAGAAAATCGTGAAAAAAATTCTAGTAATACTGAAAAATCAACGACTAGATCTGGTGCTCTTATGAGAGCCCTTCAAAGAGCTAGACAAAAATAATAAATAGAGGAGAGCGGTTGCTACTCCTCTTTTTTTATGTTCAATTTTAACTTCGGAAAGAAGAAACCTGATAAGAAGCAGATAATCCTTATAAGCGTCATACTCAGTGGTATCGTAGCAACCCTCTCCCAATGCACAGGAGCGCCTCAGGAGCGCCTCTGGGACCTTCTAGACGAGGTTCAGAGATCTCTGTTCCCAGGCACCGTAATCAACGATGTGCTGCTTCAGGACCCTGCTGTGGTTGGTAGGAGAGTTGAGCGTGATGTGGATAAAGCAATTCGTGATTATGAGGACTTGACAAGAGACTCAGATCCACCTAGAGTACCTTTGCCCAGGTTGATTGAGAAAGCTCCAGATAACTCTGAGGCTCAACGATTACTTGGTGGGGAGATGAGACTATGCGCTCCATGGGTTGACAGTTGCCCCAAAGAACCTATATAATAGAAAAGTCGGGTAGGTGTCCGAGTGGTTAATGGAGGCGGACTGTAAATCCGCTGGCTCTGCCTACGGGGGTTCAAATCCCTCCCTGCCCACCTGGTCCCTTCGTCTAGCGGTTAGGACACCACCCTTTCACGGTGTAGACACGGGTTCGATTCCCGTAGGGACTATTGGAAGTGTGGCAGAGAGGTCTAATGCAGTGGATTGCTAATCCGCCGATGTACCTAAGTGCATCCGTTGGTTCGAATCCAACCACTTCCGCCAGGGAGATTAGCTCAGTGGTAGAGCAATGTGCTGATAACGCAGAGGTCGGTGGTTCAAATCCACCATTTCCCACTTGACCAGTTTCCAAACAACTGGTACAATATAAGAGTTGAGAAATCAACTGCGGCATTCCCCTTCGGTAGGTTCAGGAATGGCGGCGATAGGAACCTACTTTATGGGCACATAGCATAATGGATAATGCAACATCCTTCTAAGATGACGATTGGGGGTTCGAGTCCCTCTGTGCCTGTTGGAGTTTATCTCCATACATAAAAGTGATAGAGGGTAAGCCTCTGTTATATCCTTATGAGGTATATTACGCTTACTCCATCTGCTTCAGTGGTGGAACGGTAGACACAGCGGACTTAGAATCCGCCGCCTTAAAAAGCGTGGAAGTTCAAATCTTCTCTGGAGCACTTGACAATCAAACTTAAATAGTTTATGATTGTCTCATTGCGAAAGTAACTCAACGGTAGAGTCCCTGCCTTCCAAGCAGGTTGTTGCGAGTTCGAATCTCGTCTTTCGCTCTTGGTAGTCGTTATGCAGATAGCATAGAAAGACGCCAAAGGAAGTTAAGTCAAAGAATCGAGACAAGCAGACAATGCCCTTTGAACTGGTGTAAGTCCAGTAACTTCCTTTATTCCCATCGACCGAGCAAGCGAACGGGCCTGACTGTTAATCAGAGATTGGTAGGGGCAGTACCTACGATGGGAGCTTGCCCGAATAGCTCAAAGGCAGAGCGTTTCGTTTACACCGAAAATGTTGGGGGTTCAAGTCCCTCTTCGGGCACTTTACTAAAACGAATACTTGTGTTATAAATAATAAAAGGTATTCGGTTCTATTATGACTACTTGTTTAAACTGCGGGTGTGAGAACGATAAACCTAAGTTCTGCTCCCGTTCGTGTTCTGTAACCTATAATAATAAGAAGTCTCCTAAGAGGAAAAGAACTGGTTGGGACACCGCCATCTGTAATTACTGCAGTGTAGAGTTTGACTATAAGAAAAAGAGTTCTACTGGCAAGTTCTGTTCTAACAAGTGTAGTGCTGCAGCCAAGAGACAATGGACAATAGATAAGTGGAAAGTAGGAGAACTGAACCATACAGGGCAGGGTTATGTTCCCAGCGGTGTTCGTGCTTACTTATTAGAAGCGAGTGGGGGTAAGTGTTCCCTTTGTGGTTGGTCTGGAACAAACATTCATACCGGACGAACCTGCCTTGAGGTGGACCACATAGACGACGACCCTTTCAACCACGCCCCTGAAAATCTACAAGTGGTCTGTCCCAACTGCCACGCACAAAAAACTTTACCACCCCAAAAGAGTAACGGTGGACGTTACAGTAAGGACAAGCAACATCCTAAGTTTTGTATGAATAAGTAAAAAAATGAATCCCTCTGCTCCCATTTGCATAAATATTTCAAAAAGAGTATAATGGAAAAACTTTATAAACTCTTGAGTGATGCACAGTCATCGCTTTTTGTTTTATTCCATAAAACTTGGGCATTTCACTGGAATGTTGTAGGTGAAGATTTCACTCAACTACATCAACTCTTTGGTGGTCAGTATGAGACTATGTTTGAAGAGATTGATCGTCTCTCAGAACATATGCGTTATCTGAATGTAAAACCTCTCAGTTCTCTCTCAAGAATGCTTGAGGTAACTCAAATCAAAGAGGCAGCAAGTTCAACCGGAGCAAAAGAAATGCTTCAAGAACTTCTTGATAACAATACCAAGTTTTGTGAATTGATGGGAGAAATTTCGGAAGAGTCTGAAAATCAAAAGTCATATGCTACAGCAAATTTAGTTCAAGATTTGATGGAATCTCATGGTAAGTTTGTTTGGCAGTTGAGAGCACACCTGCAATGATTAGGATGAAGAATAATGATTTCAATAAGATGCAAAGATTGTAATAGAGAAATAACAGGACATCATTCAAAAACAGTGACCTGTGGTTGTCCTAATATGGCAACAATTCGTGGAGATAAGATTTCAGCACTTGACTTATCTCGTATTGTTATGTTAAACTCTATTCAGAAAGAACAAAAATCAAATGTTCTGACTTCACAAGATATTGCCTGGCAAGAGGCAAGACGCCAACGCAAAGTAAAGCGTTTGGATTTTGAGGTTCGTTGAACCTCCCACTGGAAAGGTGGTCGAGTGGTTGAAGGCTCTAGTCTTGAAAACTAGCGATGTGAAAGCATCCGTGGGTTCGAATCCCACCCTTTCCGTTTTAAGTTAAGTTACAAATTTAATATTTTCTTCAACAGTGTTACGATATGAACACAAAAAATTGACTTTGAAATGTCTGTGATTAGTATATAATAGTATCACAGGGACAAACCTATGGATCAGCACACCTATGATAATTGGGTGAAGATCAAGGCAACTTTTGAAGCCTCTGGCAACACTAATAATATGTTTTATTATCGAGCATGTGAGATTTTAAAAACCCGAAAAGATCCTCTCGCAAAGTTTCTTGGAGACGAGAAATGATGCACGAACAAGACGAATTTATTACACGTTCTGAAGTTCAGGAGATGATCGATGCAGCAATACGACGACACAACCGTAATGCTTCTATCATTAGTATGTGCGTCGGTTGGGTGGTTCTTGCTTTATTTGCTGAAGGACTTTTGAGACTTGTAGGGGTAATTCCTCCGTTGCTTCCATGGCTCAAAATCACTCTGAACTGATTTTCTTGGTTCCTTGGTTTGTTCTTGTGGTGATTGCACTTACAATGTTCGTGCAGGGTTGGATGATTATGAATGCTCATCATGGGTATTCTAAAAGTCCAAAAGTAAAACATCCAGAATTAAACGACGTTAAAGCAGGAGATCCTTTACTAGTGGTTAAATTCACCGAAGAAGACTTGCAAGAACTGCAACAAAGAATTATACAACAAAAAATGGATGAACTCTTTGAAGAACCATCTACCTATGAGGACGAAGAAGATGATTAGGTTAATATTCACTTCAATGACTTTGTTTGGTTCAATTGGACTTTTTATATATTGGGGACTTACGCACGCATATCCAGAGGTTTTATGAAAGTAGGATTAATCGGTTTAGGAAGAATGGGCGAAGGTATGTCTCGCCGCATGATGAAATCGGGTATAGAGGTTTGGGGATATAGAAGAAATTATGAGAAAGCAAACGAAGCTTTTGAAAAGGGATTTGTTAATGGAATTACGACTGATATTGAAAGCCTTGTTAAAGTAGTTAAACAAAATAAAAACGGTAGACAACAACCAGGTATTTTTCAAATGGTTGTTCCATCCGAAACAGTAGAGGAAACGATCAATGAGTTACTACGATATTGTGGTGAAGGAGATATTATTATTGATCATGGCAATAGCAATTTTAAAGACAGTCGGAAAAGAGCAGAGCGTCTGGCAAAACTTGGTATCCAATATATTGATTGTGGTACTAGCGGCGGTGTTTATGGTTTGGATCGTGGATACTGTCTTATGGTTGGTGGCGGAAATACTGCGGTCGCCACTTGTGCGAGGATTTTTGATGCCCTTGCCCCAGGAATCAACGCTGCCCCCAGGACTCAGTATGACTCGGATGTAACTTCTGCTGAGTTTGGTTGGTTACATTGTGGTGGTCCTGGTGCTGGACATTTTGTGAAGATGGTTCACAATGGAATTGAATATGGAATGATGCAGGCATATGCTGAAGGATTTAATATCTTAAAGAACGCAAATAACGGAGCACAGTATGTCAAAGAAGGAGATGCTGAAGTTGCTCCTATGGCAGACCCAGAAAGTTATTGTTACGACATTGATGTTGCTGAGGTGGCTGAGTTATGGCGTCGCGGTAGCGTGGTTGGTAGTTGGTTACTCGATCTTACTGCTGATGTGCTACGCAGGGATGGTAGCCTTAAACGCTTCTCTGGAGGAGTATCCGATAGCGGTGAGGGTCGTTGGACTGTTTCTGCCGCTGTGGACTTGGGGGTTCCCGCTCCTGTTATTACTACGGCACTATTTGAAAGATTTAACTCACGCAATCTCGGATCATTTGGAGCAAAAATCCTGAACGGAATGCGTTATATGTTTGGTGGTCATCATGTTAGGTAAAGCACTTATTTTTGTTGCTATTCCATTTGTATTATCTACACTCTATTTCGGAACAAGAGGCGGATACTATGACTCCAAAGACTATAAGGGAAATGGAACCGCACATTAGGCAGAGATATTGGTTTGCAATGTCTGCCTTTTCAAGAATGTATGGAGTAAAAACTGCTTCTAATGATATACATATTAAACAGTTCTGTATTGAATGGTCATATTGGGATTGTCAAGCTCCTTTACAGGGGCTTGACGAAGCAGACCAATACATGTATTATGAATACAAGAACTGGAGAGGAAGATGATTTTCCACTTGGTTGAAACCCTAGCAGCAAGTCCTTTCTTTCTTTTTCTTTGTGGATGTGGGTTGACAATCGTACCATTCGCTGGTATTATGTTTATACATAAAAACAAATAACCGGATATCGCCTAACTTGGTCATGGCACCTGCTTTGGGAGCAGGAATAATTTCAGTTCAAATCTGAATATCCGGACTCATAAAACTTCACTTTATGAAAATGTATCCAGAACTTTCAGATCTCCAAAAGTTTACAGTTCAAGAGTTTCAAGAAGATTTTGACAACCTAATAGAAAGAGTAGAAAATGGTGAATCATTTGTCATTACTGACGGAGAAAGAAACGCAGTGATAGTTCCATACAACGAAACCATAAAGTTTGCAGTAGAATCTAAAGTGGACGACGATGTGATACGAATACATACCGACCACGAAGAAGGTTGTTGACACAGAGTTTCAGGTCCTCTATAATAGACCTGAATTTAAGCGAGTGAGACTTGGTAGTCAGAGGAGTCTTATAAACTCTTTCCGCCAGATTAGCGGCTTTGAGGTGGTTCGAATCCACCCACTCGTACCTTGCTCCTTTAGCAATCTGGTGAATGCAGCGAACTCATAATTCGCCTGAGGCGTGTTCGATCCACGCAAGGAGCACTTGACAGATTACCTGTCAAACCCTTATAATACTAAGGTCAACATTCAAAACAATGACTCTCACAGCAAAATTCAAGAAAGACGTTCAAACCCTTCGTGGTGCAGCAAACGGTGACTTCTACCTTGATGTAAAGAATCCTAAACTCTATAAAAAGGTTCGTCGTTTTTATGAGAATGAGGGTGTAGTATTCTCTGGTGATCCACTGGATGATTATGAGATGCTTATGGAATATGTTCTTGCTGATCTTGAATCCGTTGAAGTTGCATGACAACACGACTTCCTAAGGTTCTTTTGGAACGAGAAGGATATCGCTTCGTAGAAGTTGGTATTCTTGAGATTAACGGTAAACCCGATTACCGTCTCCAAAAACAAAATGAGTACACCAAACGCTGGAATGACATTTATCTTTTTGATAATGTTCTACAATGCTCTACTGCAATGGAGGATATTGAATATGCTAAATGGTTGGACCCAGACCGTGTTCCTTGTTATGTGAAAGACGATGAAGATTAATTAAAATGTTAAATCATATTGAACGAATAAAAATTTGTTCCGAAGTAGCTATTAAACTTTATTACGATTTTAATTTCGAATATAGTCTAAAAGCAAAAGCGGATGAGACAGTAGACTATTCTAAAAATCAAAAAGAACAAGTACCCTTAGAAAAAGGAGAAGCAACATCTACTGTTATACATAATATCAATGGGCAACCTCATACTTGGACAGAGAATAGGAAATACATTCAATTTTTGAATGCAAATATGCCTTACATTCTCAAAGAATTTGGTCTCTCCAATCAACCAATTGAAGTAGCAAATTCTTGGATTAATCGTCATTCTAAAGGGGGAAGAACTGTAGAACACAAGCATCAATTTGTTGATATTGTTGTTAGTTCTTACCTTCATTGTCCACCAAATAGTGGAAATCTCTTGATAAGAGATCCATTAGAATATCATAGGGCAAATGATGTCGTAGAATCTGCTTTCTCTAAACAAGTAAAATATCAGTATCCTTGGATTGAAGTTCCTGTTAAAACAAATGAACTTGTAATCTTTCCTGGATGGGTAAATCACAAAACAGAAGAAAGCAATTCTGATTTTGATAGATATGTTATGACTTTTAATCTCAAGTATATGCATGGTCCAATGATGGGTGAAAGTCCCGGGATGACTTAAAAAGCGCACTGGTCGGGAGCAACCCCTTATGGCAAAATCTGATCTACTTCGTTGGATTGGAAACATTCTCCTCATAATTGGTTATCAAACTATGCTATGGGGAGAATTTAAATATGGTTTAATGATAAAGGTTGTTGGAGGATTACTCACAGTACCCTTTGCTATTAAACTTAAACTTTGGGATGTACTATTCTTATGTGCATTCTTTGGTATTACCGAGATATCAAAGTTAACCCAACTTTTCTTTAGTCCTGGAACGACTTAAAACTTATACTGGTGGAGTCAAAATGACCCTATTATGAGTTTATTGCCTCTCTCAAGGGCAATTGGTGCGGATGGGACTCTCTCCCGCCTGGTTTCTTGCCTCCAGTCAAAGGGCAAGTGGCGAGCCTGAGTTACATAAGAGGAGTTGCATAAACTCCTCTTTTTTTGTATACTATATACTAAGAGAAATTTATTGGTCTATGAGTGAGTACAAGAAAACGGCACTTGTGTTAGGTGCTGGTGGCTTTATTGGAAGTCATATGGTAAGAAGATTAAAGTCTGAAGGTTATTGGGTGCGTGGTGTAGACCTCAAGTATCCAGAATTTTCAATTTCTGAAGCAGATGAATTCATTCAGGGAGACCTGAGGGATATGAACTTTGTTCGCCGTGTTCTTGAATTTAAAGGAGAGCAAGGAAACTTTTATAACTCAGTTCCTTATCGATATATTCTACCCTTCCATGAAATCTATCAGTTCGCTGCTGATATGGGCGGTGCAGGATTTGTTTTCACTGGAGAAAATGATGCTGATATTATGCACAACTCTGCAACCATCAACTTAAATGTTCTTGAAGCACAGCGTCAATTGAATGAAACTTTTGATGGTGTTGATAATGGCACCGCTTGTGTTCGCCCAGTATTAGATTATAAAACTAAAATTTTCTATTCTGGATCTGCTTGTATGTATCCAGAACATAATCAATTAGATCCAGACAATCCCGATTGTCGTGAAGAGTCCGCTTATCCTGCTAACCCAGATTCCGAGTATGGTTGGGAAAAACTCTTCTCAGAGAGACTCTTCTTCGCTTATCACCGCAACTATGGTATTCCTGTGCGGGTTGCTAGGTATCATAATATCTTTGGACCTGAAGGAACCTGGACTGGTGGTAGAGAAAAAGCACCCGCAGCAATCTGTCGTAAAGTTGCCTACCTTTCAGAGGAAGGTGGAACCATCGAGGTGTGGGGAGACGGGCTACAAACTCGTTCCTTCCTGTATATTGATGAATGCATCGAAGCAACCCGCAGAATGATGAATAGTGATTTCATCGGACCTGTTAATATTGGTTCCGAAGAAATGGTAACCATTAATCAACTCGTAGATACTGCTGCTAAAGTTGCAGGTAAAGTCGTAGAGAAGAATCATATTGATGGTCCTCTTGGAGTTCGTGGACGCAATTCAAATAATGATTTGATTCGCGAAAAACTTGGTTGGGATTATTCACAGACTCTGGAAGAAGGTATCCGCAAGACTTATGAGTGGATTAATACGCAAATGAAAAAGGTGGAAGAGGTGAAAGGTGACAGTAAAGAATGATTTGGATATCGACTTTGATTATATTAATCAAAAACTTAAATCTGGACTAAAACTTAGAATTGATGTGGGTCTTTCCTGTGATATGGGAAGATCTAAACGATGGATTAATTTTATTGATGATGTTTTTGTTATTGGTATTGAACCCCACCCAGAAAATTGTTCTTCCCTAAAGGAACTTTTAGTTAGAACAAGAGGTGGAGATAGATTCTATCTTATCGAAGCTGCAATTGATAATGTTGAAGAACCAACTACAAAAGAATTTTATGGATTTGGTTGGGATGTTTGGCCAAATAATCCAGGATGTTCTTCACTACTCAAACCAAAGGGTAGGTTTGAGAATTCTACAGAAAATGTGTATAATGTGGATGTCATTTCTTTAAAGTCTATATTGGATAATATTGATTATGATGTAGTAGAAGTCTTAAAAACTGACACGCAGGGTAACGATCTTAATGTTATTAAGAGTCTTGGTGACCACATTAAAAATGTCGTCTTCATTGATTCTGAATATGATGAATCTGATGACTATGAAAATGCAAATACTGGTGGTGAGTTAGATGAATATTTGGTAGAAAATAATTTTAAAAAATATCAGATGATTCTTCAACCGACAAGAGATATGATGGTTGAAGATACGCGATATATGAACACTCTAATAGAAGACATAGATAAGTATTCGGATGATTATACATTTGAATCTCATGAAGTTATGGTTGATGTAGAATGAAAATTACTATTCTTGGTTCCAGTGGGCAAATTGGTGCCTACCTTTCGGAGTATCTTCGAGAAAAAGGTCATACTGTTATTGACTTTGATAAGGTGGAAACACCCAATCATGATATGACTGTGATACCGAATCAATATCTTGAGAATGCAATTGAGACTGCAGACTTTGTATTCTTTCTTGCATTTGATGTTGGTGGGTCTCGTTACCTGAAGAAGTATCAACATACTTTCCAGTTCATTGATAATAACGCTCGCTTGATGGCAAATGCATTTGGACTTCTTAAAAAGTATAATAAGAGATTTGTATTTGCATCATCTCAAATGAGCAACATGAGTTACTCTCCATATGGGGTACTCAAAAATGTTGGAGAACTTTATACCAAATCTCTTAATGGACTTATTGTTAAGTTCTGGAATGTATATGGTATCGAAAAGGACCATGACAAAGCACATGTTATCACAGACTTCATCCGTAAAGGATTTGAGACTGGTGCAATTGATATGCTTACTGATGGTCAGGAAGAACGGGAGTTTCTATATGCTGAAGACTGCTGCGAAGCACTTGAGGCAATTATGGAAAACTATAATGAATTTACCTCAGAAGATAATCTTCATATTACAAGCTTTAAGTCAACAAAAATCATTGACATTGCAAGTATTATTTGTGGACAATTTAATTTGATCGGAAAGTATGATGTAAAAGTTCAACCATCTGATCAAAAAGATAGTGTACAGATGGATAAAAGAAATAGACCAGATACCTATTTGATGAAATGGTGGACCCCTAAAACCACAATTGATCAAGGTATTGCTAAAGTATTTGAAGCAATGAAAGGAGATTATCTATGAAGATATTTGTTACTGGATGCGCGGGACTCCTTGGGTCCAATTATACTCGACATCTTTTAGCGAACGGTCATAAGGTAATAGGTATTGATGATCTTTCTGGTGGATATAAAGCGTTTCTTCCAAAGGCAGAAAATTTTACATTTGCAAAATTTGATCTTGAAAGGAGAAAAAAAGTAGTTGAATTGTTCGAAGAACATAAACCAGATGTCCTTTTGCATTTTGCTGCATATGCTGCTGAAGGACTATCACCTTTTATTCGAAACTATAACTATAGAAACAATCTTATTTGTTCTGCCAATTTAATTAATGAATGTATCAAGCACGATACTAAAATGATTTTCACCTCTAGTATGGCAGTCTATGGTGAGCAAGAACCACCATTCACTGAAGATAAGCGTCCTCAACCAATTGACCCATATGGTATTGCTAAGTATGCTGTCGAGTGTGATTTAAAATTAGCTCACGAACAGTTTGGACTTCGATACAATATTGTTCGTCCTCATAATGTTCTTGGAATTTACCAAAACATTTGGGACCGTTATCGAAATGTGATTGGTATTTTCATTCGCAAAACTTTGAATGGTCAACCAATTCTTGTTTATGGTGATGGGGAACAGACTCGTGCTTTCTCCGATATCAAATATTATATGGAACCATTTGATAAACTTCTTACAGAATATGATGGAGAAATTTTTAATATTGGTGCCGATAAACATTTTACTTTGAATGAGGTTGCTGAAACCGTACAGAAGATTGGTAAGAAATATGGATATGAAGTTCCTATTGAACATGGTGAACCAAGACATGAAGTTAAGCACGCATATTGTGATCATACAAAAGCAAAAAGTATGTTAGAATTCAGGGATGAAACAAAACTTGAAGAACTAATTGAAAGTATGTTTATCTGGGCTATGAAGCAACCGAATAGAAAAGTGAAGAGTATGGAATATGAAGTTACTAAAGACATTTACGATTATTGGAGAAATTAAATGACAACTAGAACTATCGAAATTACAAAACAAGATTTTGAATCTAAATCGGAACTGCTGGAATATGATTATGAATTTCTTTCCAAATTGGAAGGAATGTTTGATCATAGTGAAGGTGGATTATTTAATTGGAGAACAGCTGAAAATATGGTTCACCAATTAAAATTTCATAAAAAATATTTGCAAAAGATTCAACCAAAGTATATCTTGGAAATTGGAACTTTTAAGGGATTTTATTCTTACGTTGTTAAAAAAGAAATACCTGAAGTAAAAGTTTATACTTTTGGTATTAATGAGGAAAGTCAACTTTGTGTTGATGCAATTAATGAACTTTATGGTGAAAATTTTATTACTTTTTTTCCCGGAGATTCTTTAGAAACTTTAACTTCTTTTGACAACCCAGATGACATTCCATTTGATATGGCATGGGTAGATGGTGGACATAGTTACGAATGTGCTATTTCCGATTTGGTAAATTGTGGAAAATTGGGAATAGAAAATATCTTAATCGATGATTGTGATATGGGACAAGTAACCGCTGCCTTAAGAGATTTTTGTAATATGGTTTTTTCCGATAATGAAAATGATTATTCTTATTCTATTAAAGATTATAGTCCAAATGAAAGAATGATAACCTATTTGTCCAGAGAAAAAATTTATGAAAATATTTGATTCCTTTAGATTTTTTAATGAGTTAGAGATACTTGAAATACGTTTCAATCTCCTTTATGACTATGTGGATTATTTTGTTATAACAGAATGTCCATATACTACTATGGGTGATGAAAAACCTCTTTATTATTTGGAGAACAAAGAACGTTTTTCCAAATTTAACGATAAGGTTATTCATGATGTAATGGATGAAATCCCTGTGGATTTTACTGCATTTTTAGAAAAACAAAAATTTCATACTGCATATGAAGACATTGATCCAAATTGTGGACAAAGATATATTGATATTCCTCTCCCCTATCAAAGGGATATGTATGCAAGAAATTATACTGCAGTCTCGATTGAAAAAGCAGGAGTGACTGATGATGATATTGTTATAACAAGTGATGCTGATGAAATTGTAAATCCATTAATTTTAGAAAATCTAAATTGGTTTAATCCTAATAATTTATATGTTGCAATGCAGAGAGCATTTTATTATAATCTTAATACTCATTATCATGATAATTGGAGAGGTTCAAGAATTTGTACTTGGAAAAAAATAAAAAATCTTTCTATAGACAAACTGAGAGATAGTATGTGGAATGAATCTTATCGAATTCAAGATGGTGGATGGCATTGGAGTTATTTTGGTGGTGTGGAAAGATATAAACAAAAAATGGTCGCAGGTGCCGATGCTCAACCTTCAATAATAGTGAATGCCGAAGATATAGTCAGTGAAAAGAAAGACCCTTTGGGTAGAGGTGTAAATTATTTTCCTGTTCCTATAGATGAATCATTTCCACAGTACATTGTAGATAATCAAGAAAAATATTCAGAATTTATTACGCCATGGAATTGATTGAAGGTGTAGCACTTTCAAAACTATGTGATTATTCTTTCGGAGACCAGTCTGGTCAATGGGGGAATATTTTTACATCATTTATGAAAGATGCTAATTTATTGAATCTTGAATTCGTTAATAGATTATTTGAGATTAAAAAAAGCAGAGATTATATGACTCTGTTTATTGATAATATTCGTTTATATAAAAGACATATTGTTGAGGTTAGTGATTCTGATAGACCATATGTCAATTCATTAATGGAAAGGAGTGATTTATTAAATCTTTGCTCAAATTTTCCTGAAATGAATTTTATTATTTTCACAAATCTTGAGGATACTCCCATTGATGATTATATCTTTGACTTGATACCCAATAATGTTTTGTGCATTTCTGCAGTAAATGCTATTGCTAATGGTGGAAAAGTTATCCCAGCTCCTTATGGACTGCAGAGAGCAATGAATCCTAATGATATGAGAGTATCTGAAATTAAAGGCGCTTCAAAAAATCTTCCAAATAATCCTCCCGGACTTTTATATGTGAGTCACAACGAATCTTCCAATGAAGAAAGGAAGGGAATAAAAGAAATGTTCAGGAATAAATCTTGGGCAGTGGTACATGAAAATAGAGTTTCTTTTTCTGTGTTTCTTTATAATCTTAGTCAATCAAAATTTATGATATGCCCAAGAGGAAATGCTATTGATTGTCATCGTAATTGGGAAGTTCTTTATATGAGAAGAGTTCCAATTATGAAGAGGCATCTTTATTTGGAAACTTTATTTGCAGATTACCCTGTTCTTTTTGTGGATAAATACTCCGAAGTAAATGAAAATCTATTAATAGAAAACGATCATTTATTCCAAAAAGCTCAAAAAATGGATTTGTCTGGATTGACACTTCCAAAATTTTTTGATAATATCGTAAATAAGTACACGAATTAAATGAAGTATCTAACTGATTTTTGTAATAAAGCTTTAAACGGAAACCTAGATTCTGATAGGCATATTATTACAATTTTTTCAATCGCTTTGGCATCTAAAGGTTCTACATATGTTGAACTTGGTGTTAGGGAAGGACATACCACAGAACCTTTATATGAAGCAGCAAAGTTAAATAACGGACATCTGTGGTCTGTTGATCTTAATCCACCGTCAGAATTTAAACCAAATAATGGCAACTATACATTTCATCAAGGAGATAGTATCAAGTTCCTTGAAGATTGGCCTAAGGATAAAAAAATAGATGTTGTTTATGTCGATGACTGGCATTCATATCCTCATGTTAAAAAGCAGTTAGAACTTCTTGATGAATTAGTTGGTCCAACAAGTGTTATTCTTTTGCACGATTTGATGTATGGAAGCACTGACCCATTCTACCATTCTGATCTTACACTTAAAGATGGTCAATGGGCTGGTGGTGGTCCATATAGAGCAGTAGCAGAACTTGACCCACAATTCTGGGAATGGTCAACACTTCCTTGGAATAATGGTCTTACTATTTTGAGAAAAAAATACAGTAACAAATATCATCGGAGATAATTATGTTAGCAGTAAGTATTCATGAACACGCGGGTTTGGGAAACCAAATCTGGAGAGCGGTTTGTTGTCGTGTCTTTGCTGATCGTTTGGGTTATGATTATGCGATTAGTTCACCCGGTTGGAGAGGTCCATTTTTAAATTTTGATTTTGGAAAAGATATCTCTCTTAATGTAGAACAAGCATCTGATTTTTATGACTGTAGAGAACTTCCCGATGGTATCTTACATTATTATGAAGAAGAAAGCATCCATCATAAAACTGCTCCTGGAGAAATTGGAGCAGCAGATAAAAATTTCTTTACAGTAAAGGATAATACTTATATTAATGGTAACTTCCAGAGGATGTCTTATATTGAAGATTATCGAGATAAAATATGTGACTGGTTATCTTATGACGACAAATATAAAGTCCGGGACTATTCTTCGGAAAATATCTGTGTAATTCAAATTAGGGGTGGTGACTACAAAACTGGGCATTCGGTACTACCTGCTGAGTATTATCGATTTGCTATGAAGCATATGAAAGAAAATAATCCAGATATTGAGTTTGTAATCATTACTGATGACCCAGAGTTTGCTGGTCAATTAGTTCCTGGTGTTAAGATTGTTGGATCTGCAATTTCTGAAGAAAAGGATCCTTACCAAAAGAATATCAGTTGGTATATTTATCCTGGTGGTCCAGTATCTATTGATTATAGTATTTTGAATACTGCTAAGTATGCTATTATTTCAGCATCTACTTTTGCATTTTGGCCAGTTTGGACTAATAATGAACTTATTAATGTAATTGCACCTAAGTATTGGTTTGATTGGTCTCGCTCTAATGGTTGGTGGAGACCTGAAGATGGAATCGTAAATGATGAAAGATGGTTATGGTTGGATACTGATGGAGATTTATATCCGGGTAGTGTGTGTAAGGAAGAGCGGGATAATTATTACGTGAAATAATCTATGAAAATCATTAAAGAAAAAGTATTAAGCGAGAAAGAGAAGCACTATTCATATCCAATCAAGGTTGATAGTGATGAAGATGTAGTTTCTCTTAGTGATGCTAAGAGTACGGGAATGATTTTCTTGGGCGAGAGGGAAATAAACTATCCCAAGTTGTGGGATGGTGAAGAGTTTAAACTACCATTTAATGAATTTTTATTGAAAGAATATGATAATTCCTACTTTAGAATGATAGGTATTGAAAACTTTACTTATTATTGTGAGGGAAGTAGGGTAGAAGCTTTAAATATAGAACCATCATATGTTGACTTAGAGTTTGACCGAGTATTCTCTGCTCTAAATTATGGTGGTTATATATGGCAACACTTTGTTCAAGATGCTCTACCCATTATCGCATTTGCAAGAGAATTTCTTGAACAGAATCCTGATGTAACAATTTTATTATATGAAGGTGTTAATAAGAAATCTATATCTGACTTTTTTCTCAATAAATTAAATTTAAAAAACCCAGTATATTATGTTCCAAATTATACTCCATTTAGGTATGCTGAAATTTTAGCAAGAGCAAACAAGTTATATCTACTTGATTGTAATAATCATATGCCTTGTTATTGGTGGAATAACTTTTTCTATCAAGAGGCTAATGAGTTTATATTGAGAGATGAGAAATTTGAAAATAAAAATTTAATTTATCTGAACAGAAACAAAACAGCAACCTCAAGAATTTTTATTAATGAAGAAGAAACTGTTGATTACTTGAAACAATATGCAGAGAAAAACGATTTGAATTTTATAGATTATATTGACACAAATTATACGATTGAAGAAACATTTGATATTTTTAAAAATGCACATACTGTAGTTGGGTGCCATGGCGGAGCAAATTATAATATAATATTCTGCCCTAAAGGTACAAAATTTATAGAGTATGTGTTTACAGATTGCATGTATACATTGTATAATATTGCTAGCTCTATAGAATTGGATTACTTTATAGTTCCTAATCGCGGAACTAATATGTCCGAAGGTGCTTTAGTAAAAATAAATAAACTGCAAAGATTATTGGAGAAATAGAATGGATTTTTATTTGGATGGAATGCGTGAAGAGTATTCCAGAGAGTTGACTAATAGTGTGAAGCAAAATACTAATGTTTATACTGTTGGATGGAGACCAGATTCTCATATGTGGCAGTATGATTTCTTTAAAGAGAGGAATTGTAATATAACTCTTATTGAAATTTTTGAACCTAATGCTAATGCATTTCCGAAGGAAGAATATAATGCTACTGTAGTATGTGATTCTGTTGAAAATTTCGCTCAGTATGTAAACAAAGAAGAGAAAGATAAAAATATTTTATATTGGTCTGATGGTCCAGAGCATCTGGAGATGGATGCTTCTAAAAAACTTTTGGAAGAAGCAAAAGAATATTTTTCTCTTATTATAATCCAAACTCCAAATGGTGTTTATGAGCAAGGTGAGATGTATGGTAATATTCATGAATCTCATCTGAGTTCTTGGTACGAATCTGATTATGAAGAACTTGGATTTAAGTTGGATAAAACCCATGGACCTGCTCATAATTTTGATGCTCTGATTGGTTTCTGGATTGGTTGAGAATAATAAAAATAATATATGATTAATCTTCCTGATGTAACTCTGTTTACTATAGACACTACTGGAGAAATTGATAAAACCCTTCGTGCTTTATATACAAGTATGAGTGGTATTAATTATGGTGCTGTTAAATTAGTAACAACAAAAGAGCAAATAGAAAAACATAAAGATCAACTTGAAAATGATGGAATTATCTTAGAAGAACCTACAATAGAAGTTAATAATTACAACGATTATAATTATTATGTAATTTATAAAATTTGTGAACATATAGAAACATCTCACTGTTTGTTAGTTCAACCAGATGGATTTGTTTTGTTCCCCGAAAAGTGGGATGATAGTTGGTTGGAATATGATTACATAGGCGCTCCTTGGGAATATGTTGAGGATTCTTATATTGATCCTTTTGGAAATCATCATCGAGTTGGTAATGGTGGATTTTCTTTGAGAAGTAAAAAACTTCTAAATGTTCCAAATAAAGTTGAAGTTCCTTGGGAGGTAAACAATAGTGATTTCTATTGGATGCCCCCTGGAGTTGTTAACTATCATGAGGACGGAAACATATGTGTACACAACAGACACATATTTGTTGAGCAAGGATGTAAGTTTGCTCCGGTTGAAGTTGCTGTTAAATTTTCTCAGGAAGCAAGAGTTCCTGAGTGTGAAGGGATCACTCCCTTCGGATTTCATTATAGATTGCCTCCAGGAGTTGTATTAGAATGATAGGACATAATCACTTAGGTAAAAATGGGAGATTTGGGAATCAAATGTTCCAATATGCATCAACGAGGGGTATCGCTGCTGCTCGTGGATATGATTTTATTATTCCTGATGGACCAAGAACCGATGAAGAGTTTTATGATGAAGAAAACCAACATAAACTTTTCATGGCATTTAAAATGTCGGGACTTAAAAATGTTGGATTATTGAAAGCACCATACAAACAAGAAAGTTCTTTCGGATATGATAAAGAACTTGTGAAAAGATGTCCTGATGATATTAATCTCTATGGATATTTTCAATCCGAAAGATATTTCTGGCACATTGAAAATGAAATTCGCCAAGACTTTACTTGGAGAGATGATGTTTGGAATACCTGCAAAGAAATATTCGATCAAGTAGTTCCCGAAGGTAAAGCAATTTCTTTGCATGTAAGAAGAACCGATCAAGTGGAGAAAAAAGATTATCATTATCTTCAGACAGATGAATATTTTGCTGAAGCACTTTCTAAACTTCCGCAAGATATTCCTGTAATTGTATTTTCCGATGAACCAAAGTGGTGTCAGAATAGTAATTTGTTTGAGGATGATAGATTTTTAATTTCGGAATCAAGTGATAATATTCATGATATGTGCCTCATGTCCATGTGCCAATATCATATCATTGCTGCAAGTACTTTTAGTTGGTGGGGTGCTTGGCTTGCTAAAAGTGAAAAAGTTATTTGTCCCAAGAATTGGTTTGGACCAAGTTCGGATGTTGATGATAAAGATTTAGTTCCTGATGGTTGGGAGAGAATCTGATGAGATTTTCTATTGCTATTCCTGCCCATGACCGTGGAGAAAATGGTTCAATATGGATGAGAGAACTGCTTGATTCCATTAAGAGGCAAACTCTTCTTGATTTGGAAATTGTTGTTTCTGACCAGAGTAAAAATGATAATATCTTGAATGTCTGTCAAGAATACTCTGATGACTTTGAGTTTAAGTATGTGAGGTATGAAGGAAAAGTTCCCTGCGAAAATATTAATATTGCTTTAGATGAGTGTGAGGGAGAGATAATTAAGATTATGTTCTCTGATGATATTTTTGTGAACGATTCTGCTCTTGAAATAATAGACCAAGAATATAAACAAACTAATTGTAAGTGGGCATTTAGTGGATTCTGTGGAACTAAAGATGGCAAACAATTTTATGATTACAAAACTCCAAAGTGGTCTGACTATATGTTGGAGGGAAGAAATCTTTTAAGTAGTCCAACAGTTGTCTCTTTTTTGAATACTTCTAAACAACACTTTGATGAAAATTTGAAACTATTTTTAGACACAGAATTTTATCATCGCATGAGGTGGGAAAATGGTATGCCTCATATTATTGAAGATACATTAGTTGCAAATAGAGATCATGATGATAGAATTAGTAGTCAACAAACCTCTCAATATGATGCTGCAATTGAACATCCGGAAGGTGGGTGGTTAATCAATACCAAAGAATATCATTATATACAGGATAAGCATAGAGATTTTTGCATGAACAGGAAGTATCCAGATGAAAATTGATTTAAAGGAAGCAACATTTATTATTCCTATTCGGATTGAATCTCAAGATAGGTTGCGTAATGTTATTACAACAACGGCGTTTCTTCTGGAAAATTTTGATACTAATATCACCATCAAAGAAGTAGATTCAGAATCAGTTTTTCAAAAGGATGCTCTTCCCATTCTCAAGGATATTTTGGATGTTGAAATAAATGTGAACCATATCTTTGAGAAGAGTGATGATCCTCTATTTCATCGTCAAAGAGTTCTGAATGAAATGATTGCCGAATCCAAAACAGAAATCGTTGTAAATTATGACTGTGATGTTTTGCTTCCTTTAGATTCATATCATGAAGCATATCAATCTATTCTTCATCATACTCACGATGTAATCTATCCTTATGGACAAGGAATGCATCAGTATCAGGTTAGAGCAACTGATGAGATTGTCTCTGAATTTTTAGAAACAAAAGATTATCAAGTGCTCGATAAGAATTCTAATCTTCATACTTCTGACTTTGGTTGGGTTCAGTTCTTTAATCGTAAAGTCTACATTGATGGTGGGATGGAAAATGAAAATTTCAAAGCATATGCACCAGAAGATAAAGAAAGATTTTACAGGTTTACTACTTTAGATTATAATGTAGGTAGGATTACTGATTATGTTTATCACTTAGAACATAGTCGAGGGGAAAATTCTTGGTTTAGTAATCCACATATGCAATCAAATATGCAAGAGTGGGAAAAAATTCAAACTATGAATAAAGAGCAATTAAAAGAATATTATTCTAAGCAAAATTATCTTAAAAAATATGTTAGCATTTAATCAGATTGGAAATCTTGGTAGACTTGGAAATCAAATGTTCGAATATGCAGCAGTGAGAGGTATTGCTGCCAAGCATGGATATAATTGGTGTATCCCCCCATTCAACAGAAACGGTATTGAAAATTACAGTCTTCATCAGTGTTTTAAGTTAGAATCTGTTAAGGAGGAAAACTTAGCAGTCAGAGATGATTTTGGATATGTTCAGGAAAGGTTCTTTCACTTTGATGATGAACTCTTTGAAAATTGCCCAAATGATGTAAGTATTCACGGGTTCTTTCAATCTGAAAAATATTTCAAACATATTTCAGATGAAATTAGAAAAGACTTTACATTTCACGATGAGCATCTTGGACCATGTAAAGAAATGATGAGTTCCCTTGAAGGACAAGAACCGATTATGCTTCATGTTCGTAGAGGTGATCCTAATCTTACAGACCCTCGTGGATTTAAGTGGAGTTATACTCAGTGTTCTTCGCAACATCCTCCACAAACAATTGAATACTATGAAAAAGCATTAGCAGAGTTTGATGATGAGCAACCAGTTGTTATTTTTTCCGACTCTCCCGAATGGGTAAAGGAACAGGAGTTTTTCTCTGGTGATCGCTTTCTTCATTCTGAACCACAGGAAAAATATGCAGATGGTTCCTATACTCCATACTCCGATTTGTGCTTGATGTCTCTGTGTTCTCATGCTATTATTGCTAATAGTAGTATGAGTTGGTGGGGTGCTTGGTTAATTTCTAATCCAAATAAAAAGGTCATTGCACCTAAAAATTGGTTTGGACCTTCTTATGCCGATAAAGATACTAAAGACCTTTATGTAGAAAACTGGATTGTGTTATGAACCGTATTAATGATTACTCAGAATTAAAAAATAAAATAGTTTCTTGGATTCAAAATTATGCTTCTGAGAATAATATTAAATCTCTTGTAGTTGGAGTCTCTGGTGGAATTGATTCTGCCGTTGTCTCTACTCTCTGTGCCGAGACAGGACTTCCAACATATGTTTTGTCTATGCCTCTTCATTCATCTTTTAAAAATGATGAACTATCTGATTCTTATTCCAATGTATTGGAAGATAAGTATGATAATGTAACTAAAGTTAGAATTGATTTGACTGGTACATACGATCAACTTATGAAGTCATTTGATTTCTGGACAGGGGAAGGAGAGTTTACCAAGAATAATCTTGCAAATGCAAATACAAAGTCACGCATTCGTATGGTTACTTTGTATCAAGTTGCTGGATGTGTTGGTGGTATTGTAGTTGGTACTGGGAACAAGGTTGAAGATTATGGTGTAGGATTCTATACTAAGTATGGTGATGGTGGAGTAGATATTGCTCCTATTGCCGACCTGTATAAAACTGAGGTTTGGATGTTGGGGGAACATCTTGGTGTTGATGAACGGATTATTTCTGCACCTCCTACTGATGGACTTTGGGAAGATGGTAGAAGTGATGAATCTCAAATTGGTGCTTCTTACGCAGAACTTGAAGAGGCAATGGAATTTGGGACGGGCAGTGCAGTAAAGATTCTGCAAAGATTTAATACTCAAAACAAACATAAAATGATTCCTATTCCAACTTTTACTCTGTAATTATTATATGTCTTTACACTTATCGTTGGACATGAACGGAAATAAAACTGAGGGTGCGGGTGCTATGATGATGTACCCCATTATGCTCAGTTTTGTTTCCAAATTTTTTGGAGTTGAGTTTTCTTTTTCAGGAGTTAAAGACCTGTCTCACTTTGAGTATACTGATTATACTGGTGACAGTGAATCTTGGTCCAAATCATTTGAAGAGTTTTTTAATTTTCCTAAGTTAAAAAATCCAGATGAAATAATTAGAGGTTTTTCTTTTGATCAAAATCTTGTAAATTTTATTGCAGAAAATAGAAATACTAACAAAGAAATTTTAATTGAACTTCCTCAGCATGGTGCAACTTGGCCCATGATGTGTTTCTGTGAGCAGAATTCTGATATAATTTTTACTGAAGAGTTAGTAAAAGAGGCAAAGAATAATTTGCGATTTAGTGGAGAAAAATATTTCAATAATGATGAGGTAAATATTGCCCTACATATAAGGACGGAAAATCCAAAAGATGTTGATGCCTCTTCAACCGAAAGGGAACTTTATAATTATGAGAGAGATTTCTCTAGATATTTGAATCTGATTGACAGGTTGAAACAAAAATATTATAATAAGAAGACAGTTCTTCATATTTACTCTCAGGGATTTACTAATTCATTTGAAGAATTTGTAAATCTAACAACAGAAATGTTTGAAGTTAAACTTCATATAGATGAACATCCAATCAGTGACTTATATCATATGATATACTCAGATTGCTTTATTATGGCAAACAGTGCTTTTTCATATATTGCTTCATTTATGAGAACTGATTTGACCTATGTGAGAGATAATTTTTGGTGTTTCACTTATCCGTCAACAATTAAAGTAGACTATAATTTCAATATTCCATTATGACTGCAACAATTACCGAAGTAAAAAAGTTTTGGGATGATCGTCCCTGCAATGTCAGACATTCTTCAAAAGAGGTTGGTACTAAAGAATATTTTAATGAGGTAGAAAGAAAGAAATTTTTTGTTGAACCTCACATCCTTGACTTCACTGAATTTTCCAAATGGGAAGGTAAAAAAGTTTTAGAGATTGGTTGTGGTCTTGCTACAGTTGGTTTGAACTTTGCTCTTAATGGGGCAGATTATACTGGAGTAGAACTTTCTGAATCAAGTCTTGAACTTGCTAAACAAAGATTTGAAGTATTTGAGCAGACTGGAAAGTTTTATTCTGGAAACGCTGAAGAACTTTCAACCTTTGTCCCTGCAGAGACTTATGATTTGGTTTATTCTTTTGGGGTAATTCATCATAGTCCTCACCCAGAAAAGATTATTTCTGAGATTAAAAAGTATATGAACGAGAATAGTGTTCTCAAGATTATGCTTTATGCAAAAGACTCTTGGAAAAATTATATGATTGAGTCTGGTCTTGATCAACCAGAAGCACAGTATGGTTGTCCAATCGCTAATACATATACTAAGCAAGATGTGGTAGACTTGTTGGATGGATATGAAGTTCTATCAATTGAACAGGATCATATCTTCCCCTATCAAATAGAACCTTATAAGAATGGTGAGTATGTGAGACAACCTTGGTTTGAATCCATGCCTCCGGAAATGTTTAGAGTTCTTGAAAAAAATCTTGGTTGGCATTTACTTATTACAGCAAAACTAAAATGAAAGTAGGAGTTATTGGGGCAGGTAGACTTGGTATTTGCTTTGCCCTTCTTTTAGAAAAAGCAGGTTATGAGGTTGTAGCCTCTGATGTTAGAGAAGACTATGTAAATGGTCTTCTACAAAGAACCATTGATACTCACGAACCAGAAGTTCAGCAACTTCTTTCTGAAGCAAAGAATATTACATTTAAAACTGGAAACTATGATGTTATCCGAGAGTGTGATGTTCTTTATACTCTGGTAGCGACGCCATCTCTTCCTGACGGAAGTTATGATGTTAGTGCTGTTTGGGGTGTTATCAATGATATTCAAAATGCTCCAGACCTTGGGATTGAAGTTAAAGGTAAATGTTTTGTAGTTGGATGTACAACTAATCCGGGTGATTGTGATAATTTTCAATCCCAACTCAATGCTTATGGCGTAGATGTTTACTATAATCCTGAGTTTATTGCTCAGGGAAATATTATTAAGGACCTGCAGAATGCAGATATGGTCCTTGTTGGTGGACCCGAAGGTCAGTATCGCCCATTCATTGAAGAAATTTATAATAGAATTCAAGTAACAGAACCAAGAATTTATTTTATGTCAACGACTGCTGCAGAGTTAGTTAAACTTGCAGTCAATTGTTTCTTAACTACCAAGATTAGTTATGCAAATATGGTTGGCGAAGTCATGTCTCTTGCTGGTCTTGAAGAAGAAATTGATCATGTTCTTAAAGCAATCGGTTCTGATACAAGAGTTGGTAGTAAATATCTGAAATATGGATATGGATTTGGTGGTCCGTGCTTACCAAGAGACAATCGTTCTTTTGCTGCTTATGCAAAAAAACTTGGTTTAGAATATAACCTTGGAAAAACAACTGATGACTTTAATAATGAACACGCAAAGTTTTTGAAAACCTACTTTATCAAAAAGAACGAGAATAAAATTCCATTTGCTTTTCATTACATTTCATATAAAGAAGGAACTGATATCCTTACCGAGAGTCAGCAGTATCGTCTTTGCTTAGACCTTCTCGATGAGGGTTATAAAGTATATGTACTTGACAATCAAGCAATTCTTGGTCAAGTAAAAGATTTCCTAGAATCAAAATATGGAGATAGAGTTGTGGTTGATGGAATTCCCAATGAAGAGGTATACTGGATTGATTTGTGATGGATTTTAATAAATTGGATAAGAATAAATCAGCATACAAACTAAAAAATATTGGACCCATTTATTATCTTAATCTTGATGGACAGCAAGAAAGGAGAGAATATATGGAGTCCCAATTTAAATATTGGGAAGTTGAAAATTATACACGCATCTCTGCATACGATGGTCGTGAAGATGACTTAAGTGATATTATAATAGGTCGCTATCCTGAAAATATGACATCGGGTGAGATTGGATGTATTACATCTCACCTTAAGGCAATAAAGCATTGGTATGAAACCTCAGATAGTCCATATGCAATCATCATGGAAGATGATTGTAATCTTGATTTGGTGAAATACTGGGATTTTAATTGGTCAGATTTTTATGCACATATTCCATATGATTGGGATGTAGTTCAAATCGCAATCATTTGTACTGGTGATTTGCATGTTAGATTGCATAAGAGATTTGTTAATGACTTTTCAACAGCTTGCTATCTTATTAATAGACATCATGCAGAAAAGTTATTGAAGTTCCATGTCCGTGGAGAAAAATATAAACTGGATAATGGAGTCAAACCTCGTCCAGTTGCGGATGATTTGATTTATAATTCTGGAAATACATATTCAATTCCTCTTCTCTTTTATAGAATTGAACTTGGATCATCTATTCATCCGGAACATGTTGATATTTTTCATAAAGGAAATCACACTGCACTCTCCGAATTTTGGGAGCAAAATGGTTCTAAAATTAAAATAGAAGAATACATGGATTATGATCCATATCTGGGGAGAATAACCGAAAATTCTACTTCTCAGCAAAACACTTGACAAAATTTAAGAATCTCTCTATACTAAATAAGTACTTAAGAATTCAGTTGTAATTCTTAACATTTGTCCTATAGTACATAAAAAATAATTTTATGAAACTCAAACAACTGATGCTTGCACCTGTTGCTCTGGGAATGGTTGCTCCTGTTGCTGCGAATGCGGCAGACCTTAACATGGCAGCAGTCAACCAATATGCAACCTCTGAGCAGGTCACAAGCGTCTCACAACTGTCTGATGTTCAACCTACGGATTGGGCATATCAGGCACTCAGCAACCTTGTAGAGCGTTATGGTTGCGTTGCTGGTTATCCAAATGGCACCTTCAGTGGTGGCAAAGCAATGACTCGCTATGAGGCAGCAGCACTTCTGAATGCTTGCTTGGATCGCGTAACAGAAAATACTGATGAACTCAAGCGTCTTGCTAATGAGTTCCGTGATGAACTCACTGTTATTCAAGGTAAGGTTGCAAGTTTGGAAACCAAAGTAGGTGCTCTTGAAGCAACTCAGTTCTCTACCACCACAAAACTTCGCGGTGAAGCAAACTTTGTTCTTGGTGGTGTAGATAATGCTTGGACTCCCGGTTCAACTGCAAGTACGAATGTTGGTAATACTGCATTCAACTATGATCTTCGCCTGAACTTTGACACATCGTTCACTGGTAAAGATCTGCTCCGCACTCGTCTGCGTTCTGGCAACTTCTCCAGTCAACCCTTCGGTTCTTCTTCTTCTCTGTTCAAACTGGATAAGGCAGAGAGTACCGCAAATGCAGTTACTCTCGACCGTCTCTACTATCAGTTCCCTGCACTTGCTAAGGGTGTAACTCTGACTGCTGGTGCTCTGGTTCGTAACACTGAAATGACCTGGATTCCTACTGCATATAAGTCGGAAGTTCTTGACTTCTTCCAACTTGCTGGTGCTCCTGGCGTCTATAACAAGGCAACTGGTGCTGGTTTTGGTGCCCAGTGGTCACAAGGTAAGAAAGGTTTTGTTGCTGGTCTGAACTATGTTGCTCAAAATGGTGGCGATTCCACCAAAGGTGAGTTCAACGAAAAGGGTGCCCTGAACACTCTGGCACAGATTGGTTATCGTGCTCCTAACTACGGTATTGCATTCGGTTATCGTTATGGTACTGAAGGCACTCGTGTTCGCACCTTTAATGGTGTTGCTGGTGCTTCTGGTGCTCTTGCTCCAGGTCAAACCTCCAACGGTTATGCTCTGAGTGCTTACTGGCAACCCTCTAAGTCTGGCATTGTTCCCTCGGTATCTGCTGGTTATGGTTGGAACACTGTAAGTCTGAATGCTGAAGGTGCAGCAACTCCTGCTGGTGCTACCGATTCTCAAACTTGGTATGCTGGTCTTCAGTGGAGTGATGTACTTGCCAAGGGTAATTCTGCAGGTTTTGCTGTGGGTCAACCTGGTAATGCAGAAGGACTGGATGAGGATGCAACGATGTGGGAAGTATTCTACAAGTATCGTGTAAGCGATAACATTACTATTACTCCTGCAGTGTTCTATGCTTCTAACAACCAAGCATTCACTGATGCTTCTTCCAACTTTGGTGGTGTAATCCAAACCAAATTTACTTTCTGATAAACTGAAAGTGTGATAACATGGAGGGGATAAAACCCCTCCTTTTCTATGGAGATTTATGAAATACGATATTAAAGATATTAACCTTGCCGAACTTGGCAAACAACGAATTGAATGGGCAGGAAGAGAGATGCCTGTTCTTAAACAAATTCAAGAAAGATTTGCAAAAGAAAAACCACTTGAGGGAGTACGTTTAGTCTCTTGCAATCACGTTACAACAGAAACTGCACACCTTTGTATTGCACTTAAAAATGCTGGTGCAGATTCTATGCTGATTGCAAGTAATCCACTTTCTACTCAGGATGATGTTGCTGCTGCTCTTGTAAAGTATTGGGACATCCCCGTATTTGCAATCAAAGGAGAAGATAGTGACACTTATATTAGACATATTAATACCGCTCTCGATCATCGTCCTAATATTATTATTGACGATGGATCTGATGTTGTAGCAACTTTAATTAAGGAACGCCCAGAACAGATTGCTGATTTGATTGGAACTACAGAAGAAACTACTACTGGTATTGTTCGTCTCCAAGCAATGATTAATGATGGAGTGCTCAAGCATCCTGCAATCAATGTAAACGATTCTCAGACTAAGCACTTCTTTGATAATCGTTATGGTACTGGTCAATCAACTCTGGATGGTATTATTCGTGCTACCAACATTCTTCTTGCTGGTAAGACTGTAGTTGTTGCTGGATTTGGTTGGTGTGGTAAGGGTGTTGCTCTCCGTGCTAAGGGTATGGGTGCAAATGTGATTGTTACTGAGATTGATCCAGTAAAAGCAATTGAAGCAACTCTGGAAGGTTATAGAGTGATGCCTATGGTTCAGGCAGCGATTCTTGGTGATATTTTCATTACTGTGACTGGCAATAAAAATGTTATTGCTTATGACCATATGAAGTGGATGCGTAGTGGTGCTATTGTTTGCAACTCTGGTCACTTTGATAATGAGATTGATGTGAAATCTCTGGAAGAAAAAGCAACAGAAATTAAAGAGGTTCGTCCTTTTGTTAAGCAGTACAAACTTCAACATAATGAAGTTGTGGTAATTGCAGATGGTCGCCTCGTAAATCTTGGCGCTGCTGAAGGACACCCTTCTGCTGTGATGGATATGAGTTTTGCAAATCAGGCACTTGCTGTAGAATATCTTGTTCAGAATCAAGGTAAACTTGCTCCTGGTGTTTATCCCGTTCCTGCAGAAAAGGATGCGGAAATTGCAGAACTTAAACTTTCTGCAATGGGAATTTCGATTGATAAACTCACTGAGGAACAAGAGAAATATATTAACTCTTGGTGTGAGGGAACTTGAACCTTAACCTTCTCTTAGTGGACTTTAATTTTCATTTCCTTTAGAATTTCTTTGTAGTTATTCACTTTTTATGAAACTCAAAAACTTTATTTCTATTAGTCTTGCTCTTGCTCCTGCTGCTGCATTTGCTGGGACTACTTTGAACGGTGCAGGTGCCACCTTCCCAGCACCTCTTTATCAACGATGGTTCCAAGATTATGCACGAACTTCTGGGAGTAGGGTTAATTATCAGTCCGTTGGTTCTGGTGCTGGTGTTCGTCAATTCCTTGCGGGAACGGTTGATTTCGCAGCAAGTGACGAACCCATCAAACCCGCAGAAGCGGCAAAAGTGAAGCGTGGTGTTGTCCAGATCCCTATGATTGGTGGAACGATTGCTGTTGCTTACAACAATCCTAGTTGCACTCTGAAACTCACTCAAAAGCAAACTGTTGATATTTTTGCTGGTCGTATTAAAGACTGGAAGCAAGTCGGATGTGCTGCTGGTCCGATGAAAGTTGTTCATCGTTCTGATGGTTCTGGAACTACTTTTGCATTCACCAACTCTTTGGAAGCATTTGGTGGTTGGACTTATGGTGTAGGTAAGTCTATTAATTGGCCTACTGGTGTTGGTTCAAAAGGTAACGAAGGTGTTTCTGGTACTATCAAAAACACTCCTGGTGCTATTGGTTATGTGAATACTGGATTTGTTCGTGCCAACAAACTTAAAGCAGCAGTTATTCAAAACAAGGCAGGTAAGTTTGTCGGTCCTTCCGCTGTGACTGGTGCTGCTGCTCTGAATAGCATTACTCTGGATGCAAACCTTGCTGGCGAAAATCCCAATCCCTCTGGAACAAATGCATATCCAATTTCTACTCTGACTTGGATCCTTGCATATAAGAAAGGTAATGGTGCTAAGACTGATGATATCCGTGCTGCTCTGAACTATGCTTTGAGCACAAAAGCACAGATGATTGCTGATGATTTGGGTTATGTTCCTCTTGCAGGTTCGGTTCTCAACAAATCACGCATTGCTGTTGGGCGTATTGGTCAGTAATTCCTAACAAAACTAGGTATAAATGACTACGAGGGGTGCTTGACACCCCTTTATTTTTGCTATATAATTGTGTAACAATTCGTAATAAAACGAAAAATGACTGTAACAAAAAACGAGTTTGGGCAAATGAATATGTTTGCCAAAGAACCCGCGATGTATATGACCAAGGAAGACCTTGAGCGTTATGGCATCGAACCCTATGCAGAAAAAGCGGAGAAAATGAATGGACGCTGGGCTATGGTCGGCATTGTTGCTGGCGCTATTTCTTATGCTCTCACTGGGCACCTCTTCTTTGGAGTAGTTTGAGACTTGACAATGACTTCAACTATCTTTACAATAACATCAGTTGCCTTTTTTGTTTTACTGGCAGCATCCGTTGAAAAAATTTGCGAGACTTACTAATGACCGTTTTTAATGTCACTCTCCAATCCCCTGATGGCACCGAAACTACTATCAAATGTCCTGATGACCAGTACATCCTTGAAGCAGCAGAAGAGGCAGGTGTTGACCTCCCTTCATCGTGTAAGGCAGGCGCTTGCTCTGCCTGTGCTGGCAAACTCATTTCTGGCACCGTTGACAACGAAGAACAATCGTTCCTTGATGATGATCAACAAGCAGAAGGTTGGGTTCTCACTTGCGTTGCTTATCCCACAAGTGATTGTGTAATTCTTACTGAACAGGAAGAGAATCTGTGAGCACTGCTGGTATGCTAGGGCAGTTCGCAATTGCCCTTCAAGAACTTGGGTGGAATGCTGATGATGAAATCTCGGTGGAGATTGGAGGAGTAGCAGTAACAGGAACTGCTACCAGTCCAAATGCAAATCCAAAATGGGCAAAACCATTTGGAACTGTATCCTACCAAAACGATGCTTTCATCGTAATTAAAAACAAATCGAGGAACCCAGTTGTTCCTTCACAACCAAATCCTGAACTTAAACAACACCACCTTTATCAAGGAGAAAACAAATGAAAAATCTTTTTACTGAAAAAGCTGAGCGTATTAATGGTTGGTTTGCAATGATTGGTTTTGTTGCAGCCGCTGGTTCTTATCTTACTACCGGTCAAATTATCCCCGGTGTGTTTTGATAGAGGTCAAAATGCGTAAAGAGCAATATCAAGTTCCACAAGTACAATTTGTATTCCGTGAGAATAGTGAGTTTGTAAATCGTACATCCGCAGAACTATTCAATGGAAAGCGTGTGGTCATTTTTAGCCTGCCTGGTGCTTTCACTCCTACTTGCAGTGCCTATCAGCTACCTGGATTCGAAGAGAAATACGACGACTTTATTGGTAGTGGCATCGACGCTATTTACTGCATCTCTGTTAATGATGGGTTTGTGATGAATGCCTGGGCACAAGACCAGAACATTGAGAAAGTAAAACTCATTCCAGATGGAAATGCATATTTCACACGCTCTATGGGAATGCTTGTTAGTAAGTCCAACCTTGGTTTCGGTGATCGCTCTTGGCGTTATGCTGCAGTCGTGGATAACGGAATCATCGAGAAACTGTTTGTTGAACCAGGACAGCGCGATAATGCCCCTGAAGATCCTTATGTTGAGACTACTCCAGAAAATGTTTTTGAATATGTAAAATCTACGGTTCGAGAAACTGTTACTGCCTGAAGATAATCAAGCGCCCAAAAAGGCGCTTTTTTTATAAATATCTTCAGTGTTTATAGAGATAATCCATGACCCTAGATCTTCATAACTTTTTTAAGTTTTATGATGATAGCAATTCAAATCATGTTGCAGCGGTTCAGTGGTTAGAAGATAATCTTCCTCCCCAATTTTTAGACGATGCGGAGACAGATTGGATTGGAATTTTTAGAACCAAACCCCCTACACCAGCGGTTCTAAACGTTCCATATTTCAATCAAGTAGATAACTACAGAGATGCACATAGAACTTGCAACTCTTCATCGTGCGCTATGTGTCTTGCGTTCCTCAAGCCAGGAAGCATTAAAGGTGACGATGAATACGTCAAGAAAGTATTTGCGATTGGTGATACAACGGACCATGCCGTACAGACGAAGGTTCTGGCAGGTTATGGCGTTAAGTCACACTTTAGTTACAATCTATCTTTTGCTGATATTGATAAAAGTTTGGACGCTGGGAAGCCCGTTGTTATTGGCATACTCCATAGGGGTTCTCTTTCTGCACCTACTGGTGGGCACATGTGCGTTGTAATTGGTAAGACTCCAGACGGAAAAGGATATTACGTTAATGACCCATATGGATCATTGAATGATAACTATACTGGTCCTGTAACTAACGGTAAGAAAACAATCTATACCAAAGCAGTTCTTAAGCACCGTTGGTGTCCAGGAGGCAATGATGGGTGGGGCAGAATCTTCGATTAGATTTAAGGCAAAAATGCTTAAAGTGATCAAAGAACTTACAAATCATGGAAAGCACGTAGAAGCAAACGAACTTTATCAACGGTATTTCGGAGAAAACAATGGCAAGAATCGATTTACATAACTTCTTCAAGTTTTATGACGAGAAGAACCCCAACCACGTTAAAGCAGTGCAGTGGTTGGAAGATAACCTCCCAGTCAAATATCTAGAAGATAATATTGATTGGGCGGAGATTTATAGAGGAAAAAAGACTAGTGCTGCACCAGCAACCACTGCTGCTGCAGCTCCTGTAACAGGTGGTGATGATGTTCCTCAAATGGGCATCAAGTTAATCAAAGAGTTTGAGGGATGTCATCTGAAGGCATACCCAGACCCCTTGACTGGTGGACTTCCAATCACTATTGGTTGGGGATCTACTCGCAAGAAGGATGGATCACCCTTCAAAATGGGTGATACCCTAACACAGGCAGAAGCAGATGAACTTCTTATCGAACAATGTAAGAAAGAGTTCCTTCCTGCTCTGCGTAAAATCCCTCATTGGAATGAAATGTCAGATGGAAAAAGAGGCGCTCTGCTCAGCTTTGCTTATAATCTTGGTGCCGGTTTTTACGGTGGCGATAACTTTAATACTATTACTAAACGCTTGAAAAATAAGGAGTGGGATTTAGTTCCTGATGCTCTTTATCTCTATCGCAATCCTGGTTCTAATGTAGAAGCAGGACTTGCACGTAGAAGAAAAGCAGAGGGTGAATCCTGGAAGAAGGGATAAATAGTTACAATCATAACTGATTCTTGATCTTAAATGGTCTGAATCTACATAGTCCGAATCCTCTGTGATTCGGTGATTACTTTACTTTTAAACATAACTTCGGTTTGTTTTGTTTAGTACACACTGAACTCACAGAGGACTTTCTATGTCTTACGCTACAAGGGCGCTTGCTGTAGCGTCTGCTCTTTTAATGGGGGCATCAACAGCAGCATTAGCAGAAACAATATCTGGAACAGATTTCGAGACTGGAGATACTTCAGGATGGAATACTGGAACTCAAACAGGAACATTAGATGCCACAATCGACGGAGGAGGAACTGGTGTTAGTGTCGTAGATAATCCAGTTATCTTTAATGCCGGTTCTTTCCCAGCACAAGGAAGTCCAACATTACAAGATGGTTCTCCTAATCCATATTACGCACCCGCAGTAACACCAACCACTTGGGAGTTTGCTCCTTACGGAACCGCAGGTGCAGCACTACAACCAAATGGACAGCAAACATTCGACCAGGCAACAGAAGCACTTGGTTTAACCGCAGAACAAAATCAAGCAATAAGAGACCTTCTTATTCAACAGCAACAAGCATCTGGACTTGGAAATCCAAATCCTACTGATGCTGCTTGGATTACAAAATCAGTCACTTTGGAGACTGGAAAAGTTTATACAATGTCTTGGAACTACATTGGAACGGACTATGTTCCTTTCAATGATGGTTCTATTACTTCACTTGTTTATCAAGGAACTGGAACTTCTCCATCAGTAACAGTTAATAACCAACTTCAAAACTATGCATTACTTGGATTTACTAATCCAGGAACTGGTGATTATTCAACAGGTTCTTTTGGTTCTACTGGATGGCAGTATTCAACTTATCAAGTAGGTGCTAATGGTGATTATCTCTTGGGATTTGCAGTATTCAACCTTGGAGATACCGCACTATCACCAGTTCTTTTAGTTGATAGTCAACCTGGAACTACAACAGCAAATGGTGAAGAATTCACTCCTGTTGCTCCAAATAATCCAGATGCTCCATCTGTTGATGAGGTAGCACCAACTCCAACTCCTACACCAGAGCCAACTCCTGAACCTACACCAGAGCCAACTCCCGAACCAACTCCTGAACCTACACCAGAGCCAACTCCCGAACCAACTCCTGAACCTACACCAGAACCAGAACCAACACCAGAGCCAACTCCTGAACCCACTCCTGCTCCTGCTCCTGAACCTACACCAGAGCCAACTCCTGAACCACAACCACCAACATTATTAAACTCTGTGACTGTTCCTGCACCAGGACTTCCAGTTGTTGTTACCACAGAAGTAACTCATAAGGCATCTGAGAAGGATGGAGTTCAAAAGATTAGAAGAGACTTTGCAACCACAACTCAAACTCCTTTATTAAGACAGGATACTTATAGTGATGGAACCGTTGTAGCATCATTACTTCTTTCTGTTGATATTGAAAATAATCATGATGTTCTTTCTGGACGCACTGACCAGCATGAAGTTTTAGATAAGATTGGTGGTGGATTACAAAATCTGTTTATTTACGAACCAACTGAACCAACCACAGACAGAGTAAGAGTATTCAATAACAACTATTATGCCTGGTCTTCTGGTGATTATGGATACAATGGTAAGACTTTAATCATTGGTGGTGGATTAGAGATTGATATTAAACCAACCTGGACTATAGGTGGTCAATATAATAATATGAACATTGATTTGGGTGGTGTTGATAGTACTTCTAAACTCCTCAAAAATCATTATGGAATATTCAATATGTTCCGTGGAAATACATTCTCACTCTTAACAAATGCTGGATACTCCCAGAACAAATATAATGTATCCAGAAATGTTCAGAGTGTCTTCAATAATGAAAGTTCAACAGAAGGAAAAGAGTGGTTTGTAAATAACAGACTATTCTGGCATCTCAATAAGAATGTAACTCCATTTGTTGGATACACTGTTGGTAACTATCAGAGAGATGGATTTACTGAGAAAGGTTCTATTCAATCCAGAAGAACTGTTGATGCTATAAACAAAACTTCACATTCTGGTGAGGTAGGTCTAAATATTTCACACCGTTTTGGTGGAAAGAAAAAGGATTTATTTGGAGTAACTATTGGTGGTTCTTATGAAACCAGTGGAATGATTGAAGCATCTGCTTCTGTTGATTATAAGGAAATGGTTATTATTGAAGGAATACATCAAATTAATGATGGAGTTTCTAACACAGCAGTATCTGCAAAACTTAAATTTAAGTTCTGAAATCCTAAATAACAAAGACACTTCATCAAAAGACTGATGGATAATCCAAATAAAAGAGAAAAGTGTATGAGTACTGTTATTCGTATAGCGATTTTGGGTTGGTCCGCTGCTCTTCTTACTGCCAGTTATGCTGGGGCTCTATCTAAGATGGATCCTACTTTTATTGCTACTGTATTCACAGCATCTGCTGCAACTTTCGGTATTAATACAATGAAGAAGGGTGGCGATGAAGATGAGAAGAAAGAAGAACCACGCAGAGAAGTTGTAGTAGAACCTACTCCAGAACCACCAGCACCAGAAGTTGCTGCTGAACCAACTCTTGAAGAAAGAGTTGAAGCACTTGAAGAAGGTCAAGTACAACCTCGCACAGGTGGCGCATAATGGCAAAGTCAGCAAACAAAGGTAAGAAAGGTTCGGCAGGTTCTGCTAATAACAAAAAGCAGAATTCTGGCAATGCGAACGCCAAAAAGGCAAAGAATGGTGGAAAGAAAAAATGATTGAATTTGTTACTTTGGTGGTTGTTGGTCATGTGTTAGTTGGACCTAACTTATGTCAAACTGATTTTTTAAGTGATAATCAAATTTACACATTTATATACCAATGCCAAGAGAATGGAACACTCCAAAACGAGAGTGTTGGAATGCTCCCATCCACCAAATACTCAAAGCTATAGATAATCACACCCGTCTTCATATGGAGACGGGTGATTTTTGGCATGAAGAACAGGCCCAGATCTTGAGAAAATATGTCAAAGATTTGAAAATCTGGATTCATAAACAAGAAGGATGGTGGGATGAATGAAAAAAATTCTCACAGCAATTAGTTTATCATTAGCATTGATTTCTCCAGTAGCAGCAGAATCAATAATTAAAACACAACCAACTGTAAAACCTTATAGTTTATCAGCAATGGGTTGTATGATACTTTTGGAATGTACTGAAGGAGTAGAAAGACTTACAGTAGATTCTGAATTACTAAAAGATCCAGACTTTGATCCATTTAGAGAAGAACTAAAAGCAATCATTGCAGGACTTGATAAACTTGGAGTTCCTGTTTATGTTGCACCAGAAAGATATTTCACACCAAGGACAGTAGGATTATATAAACCAGAATATAATCGTTTCTTTGTAAATGAAACTCTTCTTAAAGATCCTAGAGAGTTTCTAGGAACAATGAGACACGAAGGATGGCATACAGTTCAAGACTGTATGGGTGGTGGATTAAAAACATCTTTTATGGCACAGGTTCATCAAGATAGTGAGATCCCTGCCTGGGTTATGAAATCTACAAGATTGACTTATGAAACGATGGGTCAAGGTCGTGCAGTTCCTTGGGAAGCAGATGCTAACTGGGCAGAAGAACAATCAAATGTCACTGCAGAAAAGTTAGAAATGTGTGCTAAGGGTCCACTGTGGGAACAGATGAGACCAACTCCAATGACAATGGATTGGCTGATTGGTTGTGGATGGATGAAACCACAAGAGGGTAAGTATCCATATTATCCAAACAAGAAAGCAGAATATTGTGTAGAAGGTAAGTTTTAATGAGCGACTTTCCTTGGGGAGTAATTATAATATTGGGGTCTGGTCTTATCTTTACTTTATATGTAATCTACTACATATTACGATTAGCACACGAGGAAATGAAAAATGAAGAACCTAGCAATCATTCTGTCAACAACAAGTCTTCTCATTAGTGGAGCACTTTGCTATGGTGCTTATGTGACTTATAAAAAAGCGGAAGCAATTTTAAACAACCCAGAACAGTTCGTTGGTAAGGTTGTGGAGAATCAAGTGAATAAAGCATTTGAGAAACTACCAATTCCCAAACTAAATACTGGGAGTATTAAGTTTCCTTTCTAATGGCAGACAAAGACCCGTATATCTATAGAATCAAATCAGTATATAAGGTAGTAGATGGCGACACTATTGATGCTGCTATTGACCTTGGGTTTGATATCTCCCTTACTAAACGAATTCGTCTTGCTGGTGTCGATACCCCAGAGAGCAGAACAACTGATGCTAAAGAAAAGGCACTTGGTCTTGAAGTTAAAGAATGGCTCAAGAAAAAGTTAGAAGGTCAAACTGACATTATTGTCAAAACAGAACTCCCAGATTCTACCGAAAAGTACGGAAGAATTCTTGGACATTTGTTTATTGGGGATGCTGAAGTATCCGCAGTCAATAAAAAGAAATCAGTCAATCAAATGATGATTGATGAAGGATTTGCTTGGGAATATTCTGGTGGCACTAAAAAGAAAGATTTTGCTCTATTAGAATCAAAAAGACAAGCGAGCAGATAATTTCTTAGCAATCTTTTTAGGAGGGGCATAGAGAGACTTAAATCTTTCTTGCCCCTCTTTTGTGAATTTATCTTTTACTGGTTCATCAATAATCACTTTATTCTCAATTTCATATAGGGTATTCTTTTCAATCTCATCACGGATATATTGTTCTACATTATCTGTTTGTGCAACAAGTCTTGTTCCCTCTGATGAATATTCAAAAATATCAATATGACCTGCTTCTGCCATCACATAATGGAGAACAGGTTTAACTTGTTTGATTTTAATTTTAAACTTATTCTTTGTTGCTTCTTTGATAAATGGTTCAGCAGCATTCTTCAATACATTTAAAACTGCTGTGGATGCCATTGTAGCAGCAGTTGTGACTACTGCGACAGCACCAGCCGTAGCAACAAGAGAAGGGTCAGGTAAATTAATATCGACACCATAAACAGAAAATGTTGGTTGTGGTTTATCTGCTGGAACTTCTGCAACTGGAGTAACAACAGGAGTTTGAGTAGGGGGGGTTTGAGCAACCTGAGGCAGTTGAGGTGGGGGGGTAGTATCAGGCAACCCCCTTGTTTTTTCTTGTTGTTCTGTTGCTTGTTTTTCACGCTCTGCTTTTACAGCAGCATCAAACTCTGCTTGAGTTGGAACATTAATAACTGGATATTTAATCGTAGTATTTGGGGCATCAATAACAGGAACTTCAAGACCACGAACAACAGGTGCTTCTACAGAACGAACATTTGGTCTATCTATAGTTGAGATTATAGATGGACCAGATATTCTGTTGATACTTGCACTCGGTATGTTAATCGGATTATTTCCGATTATTTGCCTTAAGTTTGGATTATCAATAGGTTGTATTGGTTCCATTGACCACATCCTCAACTCTTGGGTACTTCACAACAATATCTTCACAAACTTTGTAGTAAGGACTATCAGGATGGAACATAATTCCTGCTTTGTATGCTTCACCACATTTTAATAATCTTACAAGTTCAAAATCTAATCTTGCTTTATCAGCTTCGGCTTGTTGTCTTGAGATTTCAACTCTTGCTCTTGATTTGCAGAGTTCTTGTAAAGAACCATCTAAGGGAATATTAAATCCCATAGATAATCCAGCATTTCCAGAATAAGATGAAAACTGTTCTGGATCTTGACTAGCATTACCATTACCAATAATAAATGGTGCCAGGGAAAATGTTGGTCCTTGACAAGAAACACCAGCACCAAATGTATTCATAGCATAAGGGCCCTGAAGCACTTGAACTGCCTGGTTTGTTACATTACCAGTAGCAGATGCTGAAGGTCCTGCGATGTTTGTATTTGATGGAGCTTGCTGAGCAAATGCAGTCCCTGTTGAAATTATTGCGTAAAGACAGAGATTGATGTAGTAGTTGATTGAGTTTCTGTGGTGCGATCTATCCATGTTTCTTTTGCCACTCCAGGTCCGAGATAGGTTTCACTGAACTGGAATGGAGCACCAGGAGTTGTAATACTATAATTTGTATCCTTAGTAGGATTTCCAGGAATGTTGATGTTCGTACCAGTTACAGTATAAGATTCACCAGTTGTATATTCAACTTGGCGGATTGCTTCTACAATTCTTGTTGTAGATTCTGTTGTTGCATTGATTGTGCCTCTAGTAAAATTAGGCACAACGCTCTCAGCATAAACGGGAGTACAAATGACTCCCGTTGCTAAAAGCAAAACGGGAGTTAAATGTCTCATTTGAATACACTCAGTTCAATGGACCTTTGAGCAGTAGCACTTGTTCCAGCACCACCAGCAGTAACAGTAGGAACACCAGTTGGTGAAAGAGTACCTGCAAGAGTTCCTTTCTCACCACCAACTTGAGTTACACTATCTCCGTAGAGATTTGGTGTTCCAATAACACCGTTAGTAACTGTTTGAGTATTAACTGGAGTATCAGCAGCATTGAAACTTTCAGAGAAAGTAAATGCTTGACCTGGAGTATTAATGTCATAGGTTCCAGCACCACCAACACCTCCAAAGGATGTTGCTTGGATATTGGTTCCTGACGCCGAATAGGAAGCACCAATTCGAGTTGATTGAACTGCGGCACCATCAACTTTCAATTGAACGGAATCAGTGATTTTTGATGTAATTTCAGCAGCATTAACTGGGATTGCGAAGAATAACGAAAAGGCTAATAGAAGTCTTTTCATTTTCTTATTGTTGTGATAAACACTATGAGTATTTAGGAGAGTGTCCCCATTTGGGGAGGGGGGTTGACACAGGCGGCAAACCGTAGTATGATAAATAGGTAAACAAATGTTACGGAACGCAACGTTCCCTTAACATTGTTAGACACCCGATAACCGAGACCTATGGGTGTATAAATTACGTCTCTCATATCCCCGCTAAGGGTGCGGGGAGCATAGTATCTCCACCATTTCCCTGATGGTCTTACTAACTGCTTAAAACAATGACTGCTACAATTTCACGTCAACGACAATCGAATACTTGGGAACAATTCTGCAACTGGGTCACATCAACCGATAATCGTCTTTATGTCGGTTGGTTCGGAGTCCTCATGATTCCTTGCCTGCTTGCTGCTACGACTTGTTTCATCATCGCATTCATCGGTGCTCCCCCAGTGGACATTGATGGTATCCGTGAACCCGTTGCTGGTTCACTCATGTACGGAAACAACATCATCTCTGGTGCTGTTATTCCTTCGTCCAACGCGATTGGACTGCACTTTTATCCCATCTGGGAAGCTGCTTCGCTTGATGAGTGGCTTTACAACGGTGGTCCTTTCCAACTTGTAGTGTTCCACTTCCTTATCGGTATCTACGCTTACATGGGTCGTGAATGGGAACTTTCATACCGTCTTGGTATGCGTCCTTGGATCTGTGTTGCTTACTCTGCACCTGTGGCTGCTGCTTCTGCTGTGTTCCTGGTGTATCCTTTCGGTCAAGGTTCTTTCTCTGATGCGATGCCTCTGGGTATCTCTGGTACGTTCAACTATATGCTTGTGTTCCAGGCAGAGCACAACATCCTGATGCACCCCTTCCACATGCTTGGTGTGGCTGGTGTCTTTGGAGGTTCTCTGTTCAGTGCTATGCACGGTTCTCTGGTTACTTCCTCACTGGTTCGTGAAACCACTGAGAACGAGTCACAGAACTATGGTTACAAGTTTGGTCAAGAAGAAGAGACCTATAACATCGTTGCTGCTCACGGTTATTTCGGACGCCTTATTTTCCAATATGCTTCCTTTAATAACTCACGTTCGCTGCACTTCTTCCTTGCTGCATGGCCTGTAGTTGGTATCTGGTTCACTGCTCTTGGTGTTAGCACCATGGCATTCAACCTCAACGGTTTCAACTTTAACCAGTCCATCATTGATTCACAGGGTCGTGTCCTCAACACTTGGGCAGATGTTCTGAACCGTGCTGGACTCGGGCTCGAGGTGATGCACGAAAGGAATGCACACAATTTCCCTCTGGATCTTGCTGCTGCTAGCAACACTCCTGTTGCCCTTACTGCACCCGCAATCGGTTGAGTTTTATAAAAACTGAATAAGAATGAAGAGACCTTTACAGGTCTCTTTTTTTATGGTATTATTCATAAATAGTTCCATACCAAACTTCCATACCATAATGAAAACTTGTAGTAGATGTGGAGAAACAAAAGAACTTGATAGTTTCTCTAAAAGAAGTAGTAGACCTTCTGGGGTTCAATCAAAGTGTAAGGATTGTGAACGGGAAGTTCGTAGGCAATATTATAAGACTCACGAATATGCTAGACGCAGATTTAAACTTACAGAAGACCAATATAATGACCTAATGAAGAATGAGAACTGCCAAATATGTGATGTGGAACTAACCAAGAAGTGTATAGACCACTGCCACTCTACAAATAAGGTTCGTGGTGTTCTCTGTAACAACTGCAACACTGCATTAGGTCTTGTAGGAGACAACATCAGCACTCTTCAAAAGATGATAGAATACCTAAATAACTAAAAAGTATTCATAAAAATGGACGCACAAGAACTTCGCAATCTTCAAGAAGCATATATGGAAGTTGTTGAAAATCAGCAACTGGATGAAATCTCTGATAGAAAAGTCAAAGGAATGTTAAGAAAGAGAGATGCACAAGATGTAGATAGTGGTGGTATAAGTGGTGCTTGGATGGCAAGACGCCGCGCTCATCAGGCAGCAGCAAGAAGAAATGTAAGAACAGGTTCAAATGTTCGTGTCGATTCTGATTTAGCAAAAGAAGAAGTAGATGTTTACGATCTAATTCTTTCACACTTACTTGATGAAGGATATGCTGATACTCAACAAGCAGCAGAAGCAATTATGGTGAATATGAGTGAAGAGTGGAGAGACAATATTATAGAAAGAGAGGATAGTCCTTATGAGAAAGCATCTGATGCTGCATTAGATAAAAGATATGGATATGGTAGAGCATCTGGTGATAAGCGTTCTTTCGGTAGAGCAGCAAATCGTTCATCTGCTGCCGCTGCCCTTCGTGCTATTAGAAGAGGTGAAAGAAGTGGTAGTGGAACTTCAAGAGAAGCAGGTGCTGATGCAGTTCATCAGGGTTGGGCAAGAACTGCTAAAACAAGTACAGACCAAACACCAGAAAAGAAACAAAGAAGAGCAAAACTTGCTAATACATCATATTCAAATCTTCCCGATGATGAAAAGGAAAAGGATAGAGTATCTTTTGATGCTGTAAGAGCAACTTATAATAGAAACAAAAGATAATAAAAAAGGAGGGATAAAACCCTCCTTTAACTTTATTTGGAACTTACAAAATCATTAATGATTTCTGCTTGTTCTAGAACTTGATTAAGTGTTGGAAACTCTGGATAATCCATTGCTACTTTTTTGTTCTCATCTTCATTCCAACGAACAGCAGTATCATATTCCATGCTAAACTGGTCATTAAGCATATTATATGCTTGCTTAAAGATTTCAAATCGAAGTTCATAAGGTGTCATAGATATTCTCCTAATGTGTGTGATGTGTGTTTCCACTAAGAAACTATATCATAAATTATCAAAAAGTCAAGTAATAATAAAAACCTATCCTCAGTTTTCTGAAGCAACTCCTGTTGCTCTCACTGCACCTTCAATTGGTTGATAACAACTGAATAACTGATATAATTAGAGGGTGTAACAACCCTCTTTTTTTATGTCTCATAATAATCAACATCATCCTATGGAACCCTGGATCATCTGGGCAGGTGTAGGTATGATGGTATTTACAGTTCTTGTATTTGTCTTATTCACTCTCGGTCAGATGTATTGGGGATAAGCACAAACACTCATTGACTACTTTGTTAAGGAATGTTAAGATAAATATGAGAAATAACTAAGGAGGTTATGACTTCTTCTACACTTTCACAACCTATTCAACAACGAGGATGGTTTGATGTACTCGATGACTGGCTTAAAAGAGACCGTTTCGTTTTTGTTGGCTGGTCTGGACTTCTTCTTTTTCCCACTGCTTATCTTGCTCTTGGTGGTTGGATTACTGGGACAACTTTCGTCACGAGTTGGTATACTCACGGGCTTGCGAGTTCCTATCTTGAGGGTGCAAACTTTCTTACTGCAGCAGTTAGTACTCCAGCAGATTCTATGGGTCATTCTCTTCTTCTGCTCTGGGGTCCTGAGGCTCAAGGGGATATCGTCAGGTGGTTCCAACTTGGGGGACTATGGACTTTTGTGGCGCTCCACGGGGCCTTTAGTCTGATCGGATTTATGCTTCGCCAGTTTGAGATCTCACGACTGGTAGGCATCCGTCCTTACAACGCAATTGCATTCTCTGGTCCCATCGCAGTGTTTGTGAGCGTCTTCCTGATGTACCCTCTGGGTCAATCCAGTTGGTTCTTTGCACCTTCCTTTGGTGTTGCTGCTATCTTCAGGTTCCTTCTGTTCCTTCAGGGTTTTCACAACTGGACTCTTAACCCATTTCATATGATGGGTGTTGCTGGTATACTGGGTGGAGCACTGCTCTGTGCTATTCACGGAGCAACTGTAGAAAACACACTATTTGAAGATAGTGATCAAGCAAATACATTCAAGGCATTCGAACCAACACAAGAGGAAGAAACCTATTCAATGGTTACTGCTAACCGTTTCTGGTCGCAAATCTTTGGAATTGCTTTTAGTAACAAGCGTTGGTTACATTTCTTTATGCTCTTTGTTCCCGTCATGGGTCTCTGGACATCTTCTATCGGGATTATCGGTCTTGCTCTCAATCTTCGTGCTTACGACTTTGTTAGTCAGGAGATTGAAGCAGCCGTCAATCCGGAATACGAAACTTTCTACACGAAGAATATACTTCTTAACGAAGGGCTTCGTGCTTGGATGGCTCCCGTAGACCAACCACATGAAAATTTTGTTTTTCCAGAGGAAGTTTTGCCTCGGGGCAACGCACTTTGATTTTAAAGACCTCATTGTTGGGGTCTTTTTTATTTACATAAGACCCAAAGTATGATAAAATATAAATAATAATAGATATTCAAAGTTAGGATAATGCCCTTAAATAATAAATCAAAACCTTGTGGTGCTTTGATTGGTAAAAAATTTGGAAAACTTACTGTCCTGAAAGAAGAAGTAGTCTTTAAGAGTGGGAAGAATAGAGTTTATTCAACTTGTAAATGTGAATGTGGTGGAGAAAAAACTTGCGAGAGATATGGTCTTATGAATGGTTCAACTACTAGTTGTGGGTGTGTTAGGAGAGAAACTACTATTGCTTTTAATAAAACTAAAAAGAAACCAGAAGGTGAATTAAAAAAAGACGATAGAAGATATAGTATGTTTCATAATGCTCAACATAGGGCAAAAAGAAAGGGTATTCCATTTAGTATAACTATAGATGATATTATTATTCCAGAAACTTGTCCTTTACTTGGAATACCTCTTGTATCTACTAATGATAAAAGAGATCCAAGAAATCCTAGTTTAGATCAAAAGGTTCCTGGTAAAGGATATACCCCCGATAATATTTGGGTTATATCTTCAAGAGCGAATGCCCTAAAATGGGACGCATCCCTACAAGAATTAGAACTCCTAGTAGAAAACCTCAAATGCTTCTCATCTTAGTTCTCTTCCAACTTTTTGGAATCCTAATGTTTATATTATCTGTTATGCAGGACTTATGATAACTTCTACAACACCATACAAACTCGCAGAAATTATTCGTGATACATGGCCTGGACTTTACAGACCACCAGTAAAGACTTATAATAAATCTTCTATAAATATTCCACAAAATTGCAGAAAAAAATGAAGTTCACAGTTTATTCAAAAGATGGTTGCCCATATTGCACAAAAGTTCAACAGGTGCTAGAGTTGGCACAACTGCAACATGTAGTCTACAAATTGAATAGTGATTTTAGTAGAGAAGAATTTTATTCAGAATTCGGAGAGGGATCTACCTTTCCTCAAGTGATTGTAAATGACCAACACATTGGTGGATGCACCGATACTGTTCAATATCTAAAGGAGCAAAATCTAGTTTAATGGAAAACACCATTCACGAAGTTTGTAACGATGTAGAAAAAGCAATTGATTATGCTTTCAATGGTCAATTTGTTTTGAGTTTTTATGATTATCTAAAAGTTCGTGGAACTAAAAAAGTAGAGGTTGAACAATTTATTGAAAGTAATACAGCACACGAGCTGAGTAATCTTGTAATGGATTTGGATGATTATCTTGAGGGTGGATCAGATGAGATTCATAAACAACTTCGTGAAGGATATGGACATATTCCAAAACCACAAGCAAGAAAAATAAGAAATTACCTTTACGGTATTCTTGAAGATGCCTGGAGATATAATCATGACAAAAGACCAGGAAGGAGAAAGAAGCAAACTAAATAAGTCAGAACCTCAAATTAATAGGGGTGTTGAATTATTACTACGCAATAGGAGGAGAAAATCATCAACGCCAAAGACTTTTCAAGTGAAGTTTGGTAAAATGATTTCTCTCTTCCGTAGAGAGTTTCATTTCTTTATAGAATTTCATTTTGATATTAGGAAAAAATAAACTCTCTGGAGAAGAAAAATGGAAACAGCATATGTAATAACATTCGTTACAATGTTCACATTGCTCTTTTTTATGGTAGGAGGTATAATAGGTTGGTTAACTTATAGGCATTTGTTGGAGTCAAAACCTCCATATTTACATCCAGAGTTCTTTGATGAAAATGGGCAGGTGATTCCTGACGAAATAGTATCTGTACGATTTGAAAACGATTACGATTATGACTACGACGAAGACGAAGAAAGCGACGACTGAAAAACCGATTGAAACTCTTCCCACAAATCCTTTTATATTTGAGATTTTAGAGCTTACATCAAAGCAAAGAAGTAATGCAAAGAAAGTGGAAGTTCTTAAAACTTATGAACATGATTCCCTAAAAGCAATTTTTATTTGGAATTTTGATGATACTGTGATTTCACTGCTTCCTGAAGGTGATGTTCCATATGCAAGCACTGGAGAACAAACCTCTTACAGTGGAACTCTAAGTGGAAAAATTAATGATGCAGTTTCTAAAATGGATGAGTTAGACTCCAATTCTCTTGGATCTATGGACCAAGGGAAGTCTTCTATCCGAAGAGAGTATCATATGTTCTATAACTTTGTAAAAGGTGGCAATGATACACTAAGTTCTCTTCGTAGAGAAACCATGTTCATTAATATTTTGGAGGGACTTCATCCTAAAGAAGCGGAAGTTTTAGTTCTAACAAAAGATAAAAGACTTGAAACTAAATATAAAATAACTAAAGAAATTGTTTCCGAAGCCTACTCCGATATTCAATGGGGGGGTCGTTCATGAGTACAGCGGTAGGAGAAAAAAGTAAAATGGCAGAAAATAAGACTAAGATTAATAAAGTTCTGCCATATGAATATGGATGCGAAATTATTTTAGAAAAAACTACTGTAGAAAAAGCAAAAGATTCTTCTCTACCCAATGATGCATATTTAATTTGGTATCTTGTTGATGGTGAAGAATATATTGATTTGACTCGTTGCCCTAAACGAGTAAATCTTTTTGATATGTACTATGACAAGTATGGTCCAGGTGCTGTTAAAAAGATTGATTTTGGATATGGTAGAACCAATCCAAAACTTTGGGGATACAAACAACCTGAGAAAAAGAAGAAAAAATGAGCGCAGGATTTGGTGGTCAAGGAAAAGAAAATAGAATTGGTAAAGATGCCAAAATTACTATTGACTTAGATAATATAGACATAGTTTTAAAACAATATAAGAAAATTAAAAAATATAAGAAATCATCTCTGTATGCTATCAAAACAATGGATGGCACAGAAGATATTGTGAGTTCATTAATTAAAGAAGCAGAGGAGAATCCGTTGTAATGGGGAAGCATTACCTACTTAATTTGTATGGATGCTCGTTTGTCCTTTTGGACGACGAGCGTTGTCTTATAGACTTATTGGAAAACGCGGCAGCAGCGAGCGGCGCTACTGTGGTTCAAACAATTTCAAAAAAGTTTGAACCACAAGGAGTTACTGTAATATGCTTGTTGTCCGAAAGTCACATCAGCATTCATACATGGCCAGAAGAAGGTAAGGCAGCAGTTGATGTTTATACTTGTGGTGATTGTAATCCAAAGATTGGATGTGATATTATTATCCAACAACTTTATGCTACCAATCATACATTAAGTTATATTGAGAGATAGAAAACTGTATCAGGAAATACACACAAAACTTCCTATATAAGTTGAATAGAGGTATAATAATCCTCTACCGTTCATCCTATGACTAAAGCACTCTTGCTTTTAGCATGGGTTCCTTTCCTCTTCGTTTCAGCGCCACAAGCATCTAGCATCCAACAGGTTGCAGTTTCTTGCGACACCGCGATGGAACTAATGGACATCGTTAAAAACGACGATGTAGTAATTCAAAAGATAGAGGACCGATTGTTATTAGAACTCCGAAAGGATTTCATAGTAAAGTGCTAAAACCTAATAGGACGGAAGTAAGCCGACGCGGAACGCAATTCGTTCATTCGCTATTCGCAAATAGCGAACGGAAACGCCGACTGAAGGAACGCTCTTTAACCTAAAAACTAAGGAGAAAACCTAATGTCAAAAGTAGTTTATCGCGGTGTTGAATACGACAAGCAAAAGCGTCTTGAGTATCAACAGCAAATGATGCAACAACCCCAACAGTATAACGAAAACTATCGTGGTGTTAAGTTTGTAAAGGAGGGGCATAAGTGATGAAAAAACTAAACTTTCTTCAACTCATTAAAGAACAAAAACAAAAAGAAGAGAGGCGTCAAAAAGCATCTCTTGCTACTCTGGTAGCAGCAAAATGACTTAAGAGGTGGACTTGACTCCACCTCTTTTTTTGTCTATAATACCTTTGTCGAGGTTTATAAAAAATGGATAGAGAAAAACTTAAACTTATTGTCAGAAACCTTGAGTCTCTGGTAGATTGTTTAAAAGCAGAGATTGAACCTGAGACTGAGGTTAAAGATCCTGTCTATGAAGAAATTAAAAATTTTTTAAGTGACTACGACGAAGTATTTTATGACGAGGAAGATGAATACGATGTACGATGATTTTGAGTTTATGAAACCAGAAGTAAAACTCATTAGTGTTACTCCCGATGCAGAAAAGCATATGGCATATTGTGCTCGGGTAAGTAATCCTGCTAATCAGGATAATGATAAGTTTTCTGGTCTTCTCAAGTATTGCATCCAACATCAACACTGGAGTATCTTTGAACAAGCTTCAATGACTGTTGAAATCAATACTACTCGTGGACTAGCAGCTCAGATTCTTCGCCATCGTTCATTTACATATCAAGAATTTTCGCAACGATATGCTGATACAAATCTTCTGAATAGCACTATTCCTCTGCCTGAACTGCGCCGCCAAGATACAAAGAACCGTCAGAACTCTATTGATGATATTCCCGACTATCTGAAACTGACACTGACAGAAGATATCCGCGTTCATTTTGAGCAGTCTCTACGCCTTTATAACCGCCTTTTAGAGAAGGGTGTGGCAAAGGAGTGTGCAAGGTTTGTACTGCCCTTAGCGACGCCTACAAGACTCTATATGACCGGTTCTGTAAGGTCATGGATTCATTATATTGATCTTCGTTCTGCTCATGGTACACAGAAGGAACACATGGAAATTGCAGAACTTGTTCGTTGCATCTTTACTTGCCAGTTTCCTGCAGTGTCTGAAGCACTTGGTTGGTCTCGTGAAGGGTGTTCTGAGTGTGTTGATGCACCTTCCATCACTATTGAATAAATATCCTTACATACAATGGAGGTGTAACATTGGCAACATATCCAGTGATTAATAAACAAACTGGTGAACAAAAAGAAGTTGTTCTCAGTGTTCATGATTGGGATCAATGGAAAAAAGATAATCCCGAGTGGGATAGAGATTGGTCTGACCCAAGTACTTGCCCATCATCTGGTGATATTGGGGAAGTGTATGATAGACTTAAAAAATCTCATCCCGGATGGAATGATGTTCTTAAAAAAGCATCACAAGTTCCAGGCTCTAAAGTAAAACCCGTTTAAATCTTAAAATCTTATGGCAAGAAGAAGAAGAGAGGATCAACCAATTGGTGTTGGGATGACTGCAAAACAAATGAAACGCAAGAAACCAATTGGTCTTGATTTGATGAGAGATATTGAACCTCTTACTGATAATCAAAAACTTTTATATGGAGCATATGAGAAGGGACAAAATATTGTTGCTTATGGATGTGCAGGAACTGGTAAAACTTTTATCACTCTTTACAATGCACTTCAAGATGTTCTCGATGAAAGAAGTCCTTACGAAAAAATTTATATTGTAAGGTCTCTTGTTGCTACTCGTGAGATTGGTTTTCTTCCCGGAGACCATGAAGACAAGTCAAGTCTTTATCAGATTCCATATAAGAATATGGTAAAGTATATGTTCCAAATGCCAGACGACGCATCATTTGAGATGCTTTATGGCAATCTTAAAACTCAGGGAACGATCAGTTTTTGGAGCACCTCTTTTATTCGCGGAACCACTTTAGATAATGCCATTGTGATTGTTGATGAATTCCAAAACTTGAATTTTCATGAACTTGATAGTATAATTACTCGTGTAGGTGAAAACAGTAAGATTATGTTCTGTGGCGATGCTACTCAATCTGATCTTATTAAGACGAATGAGAAGAATGGAATCATTGACTTCATGAAAGTTCTTCGTGTGATGCCTTCAATTGATATTATTGAATTTGGAGTTGATGATATTGTTCGCTCTGGATTTGTGAAGGAATATATTCTTGCTAAAATGGAAGTTGGTGTATGAGTTTTGTTCATTGTAATTACCTAGGTGATTTGGAATTAGAAAAGAAAGAAACAAATGGCATCCGTCTGTACAATCTTCCTGATGGTCAGTGGGTGCCTTCAATTACTTCAGTTACTTCATTCTATAATCGTCAAATCTTTATTGATTGGCGAAAGCGTGTAGGACTTGAAGAGGCAAATCGTATTACTAAAAAGGCAACAGCAAGAGGAACTGACTTTCACCAAGTCTGTCAGGATTACCTTGAAAATAAATCACTTGTCTGGGATGATTATCAACTCCTGACAAAGCATATGTTTCATCATGCGAAACCTTATCTTGATAAGATAAATAATATTCATGCAATTGAGAGAACTCTTTATTCAGAATACCTTGGACTTGCTGGACGAGTTGACTGTATTGCTGAATATGAAGGAGAGTTAGCAGTTATTGACTTTAAGACTTCAGAAAAAATTAAACCAGAAGAATGGATTGAAAACTATTTTGTTCAAGAAACATTCTACGCTGCAGCATACTACGAACTTACTGGTAAGGTTGTCAAAAAACTTATTACTTTAATGGTTACTCCTGGCGGTGAAGTCAAAGTATTTGACAAAAGAAACAAAGGGGATTATATTAAACTATTAGTTCGTTATATTAAAGAATTTGTACATCACAATACTGGGTCAGATGGAGAATGAATTAGAAAAAGCATTAGAAAACAAGTTCTTTTGTCCATCACGATTTGCACAAGAAATTGAAAATCTTGTGCAAGTTAATGTTGAAATGAATTATATTGATGCTATTGTTCATTTCTGTGAGCAAAACAATATTGATTTAGAATCAGTTCCTAAACTCATTTCAAAACCTTTGAAGGAAAAGATTAAGTATGAAGCAATGGAACTAAACTTTCTTAAAAAAACTTCCCGTGCAAAATTGGTTTTTTAATCCATTTTTGGGCGGAAAAAATCCCGGCAAAAAAATCCCTATATTACTTTTTTGAATGATGCCTTTTGATGCCTATAAGTGCTATTTGTCGTTGAAAAATCATTTTACCAAAGACAGTTATGATTATTTTAAGTACTGTGGTAAAAGTAGAGCGACAGTTCAGTCTTTTTATAAACGGAAGGACAGAATGTGGTTTGAAAAAATATCAAGGCAAAAATCTGATCAAGAAGTTATAGACTTTTTTGTTGCAAACTTTGTCTCTTGTCCAGATCCAGAAACTTTGTGGATTGGTGAAATGATGAAAGAGGGTGAAGGAAGATATCAAAATTGGCAAAAGAAAATTCAGTCTCTTTCTTATGTTTTTAGAGAAGAGAGTCAATCTTTGTTTGAAGATAATAACTTTGAAGATGTTTTTAAGTGCTCAAAGGGACATCCACCTCTTCTAAAAAAGTTCCTGAGCGGGAAGATTAGTATAGAAACTATGGTGATCTATGACAAAATATTCCTGTTCGGGAACAAGTTTGATAAGAAACTTCAAGACCCAGTGTGGGAAACCGTCAGTCGTCGGATTAAAAAATATAATCCATTTCTAAATATTGATGTATTTCGTTTTAGGCGAATTTTAAAAGAAATTATTTTGGAGGGTCAATGAGTTTCTTTAACTCCGAAGTCGTCCGCTCAGAGATGACTGAAATTGCAGAACTTCAAGAACAAATCTATGGAAATATTTTTAAATTTCCTACGATGAGTAAAGAAGAAAAACTTGAACATGTTGAAGTTCTTGAAACTCTATTAGATAAACAAAAAGTTCTTTATACAAGAATGAGTTTATCCGATGATCCCGAAGCAGTCGAAATGAAAGAAAAAATTGTTAATTCTGCAATTATGATGGGAATGCCTCCGGGAACGGACATGAATATCATTCTCAATAATATGTCCAAAATGCTTGATATCATGAAGCAGCAGATTGACAAAACAGGTTCTGACCTGTAGAATAACGAAGTACACAAAAGCCAAATCCTACTAATACGGAGAAATCTAATGTCTTTTTCTGATCTTAAAAAGCAATCCAAACTTGGTTCTCTTACTTCTAAACTGGTAAAAGAAGTTGAGAAAATGAGTACAACTTCAGGTGGTGCAGATGAGCGTCTCTGGAAACCCGAAGTTGATAAAGCAGGTAACGGTTTTGCAGTTATCCGTTTCCTTCCTGCCCCCGAAGGTGAAGAACTTCCTTGGGCAAAAATGTATTCACATGCCTTCCAAGGTAATGGTGGATGGTATATTGAAAACTCTCTGACTACTATTGGTCAGAAAGATCCTCTGGGAGAATATAACCGCGAACTGTGGAATAGTGGTATTGAGTCTAACAAAGAAACTGTTCGCAAACAAAAGCGTAAACTGTCTTACTACAGCAACATCTATGTTGTAAAAGATCCTGCAAATCCTGCAAACGAAGGTAAGGTCTTTCTCTTTAAGTATGGTAAGAAGATCTTTGATAAACTTATGGAAGCAATGCAACCTGAGTTTGAGGATGAAACTCCTATCAATCCTTTTGACTTCTGGCAAGGTGCAAACTTCAAACTGAAGATTGTGAAGAAAGATGGTTACTGGAACTATGATAAGTCTGAGTTTGGTTCGGTTGAACCTCTGCTGGATGATGATGATGCTCTCGAAGCACTCTGGAAGAAAGAGTATTCTCTTACTGCCATCACTGCCCCAGACCAGTTCAAGTCTTATGAAGAACTTGAGCGTCGTATGAATATGGTACTGGGTCTCAAGAACTCTTCTCCTGCTCGTTCCCGTGCAGTGGTTGAGCAAGAAGATGAACTCCAAGAGTTCACTCAAACTCCTACTGCTCAAGAGCGTGTAGTAGAAGAACTAGAACAGTCTTATGCTCGTTCTAAGTCTCCTTCACTTCCTCAAATCTCTCAAGATGATGATGAAGATGATGCTCTTTCTTATTTCCAGCGTCTTGCTGAAGATTGATTATTGATATAGTCTGATATTATCAGCTCTCTTCAAGGTGTCGCTCACATACTGAGTGGCACCTTTTTTATATTCCATCATATCTTCCATATCATTGATTACAACACTAATATATTCTGGTTTTAGGACAAAAATATTTCTTTTTTCATTTTCAATTTTTTCTTCATACTCATAATTTGTTACCACTCTCACTGCCTCATAAATTGTTTCTATAGTATCCGTAGTTTCTTCATAATATTGCATACCTAATGCATAGTTAAATGGAACTTCAAGACCGGCGGGAATAATTACAACTCCTTGACTATTTTTAATTTCTATAGTTTCGTAGTGATGTACTCCATTATAGATGTTGTTGTAAATATCTTCTTCCGAACTTAAACCAGCATCAAATCCATATTTTTGTCTTAAATGGGAATCAAAAACATCTTGAGGTAATGGCCATTCTGTTTGTATGTTGGTAATATTATTTGAAAGAAGAATTATCCAATCTAAACTTGAGTCTTCATAAACTTTAAATGCTACATTATCTGGGCGGTCATCACCAATTATTTTATATTTTTCGAAAAAAGTTAAATTGTCTAAAATATCACTTCGTATTACTCCTCTCTTAAATAAATTTTTAACTAAAGAGTAGTCAGATATACCAGCATTTGGTAGTCTGCTAACATATTCAAAGTTTGGTAGTTTGCTGAAATATGAAGACATTTTAGTAACCTATGTTTGTAATTACTTGCTCATTACCATATTCATCATCAAATACTGGCTCAAGTTCTTGGAAAGATAATGTTAGATTATATGATATCATTGATCTTTCATTTATATTTGAGCTCATATATGTCATGTATTGACCATCTGGCGTATAATCAACATTCATTGATGTCAATGCACACTCCTTAAATTTATTTAAGTATGGATGTTGTTGATTAGATGACATATATGATATTGCAAATGTTCTTGGTGTTTTAAGTAAAATAGAAGATTTGCTTCTTTTTACAGACATTGCTTGCTTAAAGTAACGAATAATTTTCATTACTTCTTTTGCTTCTGATGGACTTCTTGGGGATAATTTAAATCCAAAAGAAAAAGTTCTAAGACCGGGCCCATTAAACAGCAGTTCTAGGTTATTATTGAACATAGTTCCATATACTCTCTGCTGCAGCTTATCTGTTTGGGCTGCATATCCCGCTAATGTGGCAGAGAGGGATCTTTGCAAATCTCCAGAATCTACTGAAGATTTCAGTGTGTCTGTCGCAGATCCTACTGCCGGTGTTGCAGCTTCCGTACCACCTATGATATATTTTTGAGTGATATTGCCGAGAGCTTCTTGAAAGTTATTAATAGGATCTTCTTGCCAACTCACCGAATTACTATCAGAAATTCCTGCCGGAATTGGTAGAGTTATGGTTCCAAGTCTTTCTTTACCTATGGTTGGATTTCCTTTATCAATCGTGACAATTCTACTAACTTCTCCGGTGCTTCCTTGTCCACCTTTTCCCCCAGCTAAAGATGGTCTATAATTTAAAATTGTAAACTTTATACAATCCTGAAATTCTATTGATAAATCTAATGGATATCTAGCATCTCCATAATTTAATCTTGTCTTCTCTCTGAAACTTTCGGATTCTCCAAATAGTGCTTCCTTTGCTTCATCACTCGGAAGAGATTCTGGGGATTTATTCTGCTCTGGATTTATTGCTTGATTTCCAGATCCAAGACCACCTGCCTTATTATATGCTGCTTTTGCTGTTGGATCAGTGACTCCCAAAGGTGCTTCAAGTCCACTTTTTTGATTTCTTACTTCTTTTATTAATTGACTATTTGTATTGCTAATGTCTAATTTTTCTTGAGATGATGCATTTGCTGTTGGCTTTAACTTTCCTGAGGAATCTGTTGCCGCAATAACAGTTCCAGTTGCACTTGGGTTAGTTGCGCTATTTCTTACAACTTGTATGGAAAAATTATTATTTCCATTGTCAGTGACAACAGTTTTTACTGCTACTTGTTGATTTCCTACAGTTACTAAACTTGGTTTGCTTGTTTTTGTATTTGCCACTACTTTACTTTTGAGGGTGGAATTTCTCTAATCAAATATATTTTTACTTCGTAAATTGTGGGTTTTATTTATTTAGACGGAATTTTGCATAAGGTATAGATAACATTTCATCAAGTTCATCATACTTTATTACATGAAGTTTGCCAGCAACTTCTTCCCAAGTATATTGCCTACCTTCTCTCCAATGAAAATTGATTGCTTTGAATCCCCATCTCTCTAATGAAGTACAAGCAATCAATGGATGTTGGTCATATTCAATTTCCGGTGTTTTGGGGTTGTATATAAAAGTATAAAATTTTCCTGGCTCTGGATATAATACTTCTTCTTTTAAAGAATCCATAATAATTAACATCAAATCTTCTGGGTCATTAGTTCCAGCCTCAGCAATTTTCTTTTTGAGCTCTCTCATTCTTGGGGGAACACTTGCATATTGCCCGAAACCTTCTGCCATTACCCTATACCCAGTTCGTTTTCTGTGATGATCTTGAATCCAATCATATTATCCTTACAGAATTCTTCTGCTGCTTTCCATTTTGCTTGGTTTGTAGCATAAGTATAGGCTTCGTAGATATATGATTTTGTTACTCTGGATTTCTGCTGTGGAGGAACTGTTTGTTTTTTCGGTTTAATCTCTACAATATACTTCTTAATTTCTCCAGACTGTTCTCTTACCTTAATAATAAAATCTGGAAAATAATTTCTTACTTTTTGCTTCACTGGGTCATAATACTTGATGCGAATTTCTTCTGAGCCCCAAGCAATTATATTTTCATTTAAATCACACCAACGGCAGAATTTTCTTTCCCAACTACTTCTACAAATAATGTTATTTGGGTCTCCTATGTACTTTTTTGGATATGATGGTTTATATTTACTCTTAATACTTTCTGCCATTATCCTTACTACATAATATATACGGTCAAAAAATATTTATAAATGGTATTCGACCCAGTTAGAAGAACAGTAAGGTCAGTGTCGGACATTAAGTCCAAACTACTGAACCCAGCACTAACATCTCATTTTGAGGTATCAATTCCCATTCCCCCTGGACTCTCTGGGACTAATGGCAGAAAGTATTTCGAAGCGAATGGAATATATCAATTTGAGGGAATTAAGCAAGATACTTTGAATTTGCTTTGTTGCGAAACAGTGCTTCCTGGATCTAATATTGCGACCATTGATATTAACAGCGATTATCACGGAACTACTCATAGACACGCTTCAAGAAGAATTTATGATGATAGAATTGATATGACATTTTATGTCAACGCTGGCGAATATCTTCCAATTAGATTTTTTGAAGTATGGATGAAATATATCGTTGGAGAAAGTGTAGCTCAAGGTCCAGAGAAAACTGAAGGTGTACGCAGACCTGGTTCTTTAGCTACAAATTATTTTTATAGAATAAATTATCCAACCAATTATGTTTCTAAATCGGGATTATCTATCACAAAATTCGAAAGAACTGGTTCTAAAGATTTTTATTCTGGAGGAACATTGAGTTATCAATTTGTTAACGCATTTCCTATTTCTATATCTTCAATGCCAGTTTCTTATGATACTTCATCTCTACTAAAATGTACCGTGTCTTTTTCTTATGTTAGGTATGTTCTTTACCCAACTGGAAGTAAAGAACCTCTTCATTCGGACGCCCAATCTTCTTTTGGCGATTTTGTGGACCCAGAAACTCAAGCAATATACAATAATGCACAATTTAGCATTGGTGATATGGCACTTCCTGGTCTTGATGGTGCTGGAGCTTTGGCAACTTCTTCTCCATCATCCTTTACAGTTGGTGGAGTATCTCAACAAGCAGCAAATTCTTCTGGAAATTCAGTCAGAGCATAAGCATCTAAATAATCACATCTGATTTTCTCTATAGGTCATTATGCCATTACCTAAGATTTCTACACCGACTTATGAACTTGAATTGCCTTCAAGTGGAAAAACAATTCTTTACCGACCATTTCTTGTTAAGGAAGAAAAGTTATTAGTAATTGCTTTAGAAAGCGAAGACAATAAGCAAATTACTAATGCAATTAAGAATGTCATCAAAAGTTGTATTTTGACTAAAGACATTAAAGTAGAAAATTTACCAACTTTTGACATTGAGTTTTTATTTCTCAATATTCGCGGCAAATCTGTCGGAGAAGATGTTGAGGTTAATATTATCTGCCCTGATGATAATGAAACTAATGTTTCTGTGAGTATTAACTTGGATGATATTAAAGTACAAAAAAATCCAGAACATACCAATAAAATTAAGGTAGATAGTAGTATTATGATGGAAATGAAATATCCATCACTTGACCAATTCATCAAAACTAACTTCGATTTTAAAAATGAAAATGCAATGGAACAATCTTTTGATTTGATTGCATCTTGCATTGATAAAATCTATACTGAAGAAGAAGTATGGTCTACGGCAGATGTAACTAAAAAAGAGGTTACTGAATTTTTAGATCAAATGAATTCCTCACAGTTCAAAGAAATTGAAAAGTTCTTTGAAACAATGCCAAAACTTTCTCATAAAATCACTGTCAAGAACCCAACTACTGGTGTTGAAAGTGAAGTAGTTCTTGAAGGGTTAGCGTCTTTTTTCGCGTAGCCATGGTCCATATGGACCTCGAAAACTACTTCCGACTTAATTTTGCCTTAGTACAGTACCATAAATATTCTTTATGGGAGATTGAAAATATGATCCCGTGGGAAAGAGATGTTTATGTTGGTCTTTTGGAGCAACATCTTGAAGAAGAGAGGATGAAGCAACAACAGCAAAGCTCACAACTGTAAGGCATCATGGCAACAGTAAATGCACAAAAAATGATGGGTAGAACGACAACGGTTCGTTCTTCTGCTTTTGCTGCTCAACCTCAACAACAATTAATATCATCCCCTGCAGACACTGCCATCCTGCAGGACATATCTAAATCATTAACAAATATCATTCAACTTCTCTCTCAACAAAATGTTCAGACAAAGAGAGATGTTGATGAAACAAGAAAAAGTCAGGAAAGAAGTAGAAGACAGGGTATAGAACTTGGTCTGGAAAGATCTTTTGCAACCGTAAAGAATGTAGCACAATCTGTTGTTGCTCCAGTTAAAAGTATATTAGACCAGATAATACAATTTTTTGTTACCGTATTTCTTGGTAGAGCACTTATATTATTATTAAATTGGTTTGCGGACGAAAAAAATAGGAGCAAAATTCGCTCCATAATGAGATTTTTGAGTGATTGGTGGCCATCTCTGGTTGCTGGTTATATTTTATTTGGTACTGGGTTTGGTAGAGTTGTAAGAAAAGTTGCTGGAGTTGCCGTTGGGTTAACAACCAGACTTATTGTAATTGCAGCAAGATTAGCAAAAGCAATTGCCACTGGACAAATACTAAAAAGAAAGGGGATTGCCTCCGTATTTGCTGGTGGTGGAAAAATTGGTGGATTGCGCGGTGGTCTTCTTCAACTTGGAGTTGCCGGTGCAGCTGCTGTTGGAACTGGTCTTGCAATCAATAAATTCATGGGTGATGGAGAAGCACCACAAATAGCAGTTCCTGAACCTCAGTCAGTTCCCACAATGGAAGCTGCTGGTGGTGGTCTTGCCGACTTAAAAGGTATTTTAAAGTCAACTGGAGCAGAAGTATCTTCCCAACTCAATCCATTTACAGCATTTTTAGCTTCTGGTGGTCTTGCTAATATAACTCAAGGACTTGGTGGAAGCATTTCTGGTCCAAAGGGAATTGATAAAGTCCCAGCAATGCTTACTGACGGTGAATTTGTTATGTCTCGTGGAGCAGTTCAGAAGTTTGGTGTGAGCACACTTGAAGCAATGAACTCTGCTGGTGGTGGAACTAATCGCCCCAAAATTGTAAGACATGCAGTTCATGCTGTAGGTGGTGGATTGATTGGAGAAGATCCTAATTATAGAGATCCTGTTCTTGAAGATAATAAAAGATTATCTTTAGACCAAAGATTAAAGAGAATAGAAGACCAAGTAGGAGTTCAAAGAGCACTTTCATCCGGAAAAGGAGTAAAAACACCTCTTGGTGCTGGTTATGGAACAACTTATGGTGGTAGACAATCAATCCTTGTTAAAGGTGGAGTAAAAACCCTTGGTGCAGGAACGGGTGCCGATAGTATTCCTATTAATGAAATTAATGTCGGTGGAATGAGATATTTTGCTCAAAAAAGAGGAAAGGATATTATATACTCCTCTAATTTTGCAAAGGGTCTTTCTGGACAAGTTGATAAGTATGGTGCCAGAAATAAAGGATATAGTGGTAAAGGTGGTGGTTTGATGAGTAGTGGTCTTGGAAATGTAGATAAAAAGAACCTACCAAAAACTAAAATTATGATGGGACCTGATGGACCTTTTGTTGCTTACTTGTCTTTTAAAGGAGGAGAACCAACTTATCAAAGAGCAACTGAAAGAAACAAAGGAATGTTGGAGTCTATTGCAGACTTCTTTGATCCAAAAGGTTCTACTGGCAGAGAGGAGACTTTAAACGCAAGAAAAATGCGTCTCACTGCTATTAGTGATTTGGAAGATATGAGAAGGCGTGGAATGAAAGAAGAAAATATTAAAAAAATGATGAATGAACGCCTTGGACCTAATGGATATTCAAGAGCAGTAAATGATTCAAATGCAAAGAAAAAGTTATCAATTTCAATTACCCCACAGCAAAGAGAAAGAGAAACTAATGCTAAGGTAAGAACTGCAAATCAAGAATTTATGAATAGGGGTGGACTTCTTGGTGGAGTTGGTCGTGGATTAACCAGAATGTTTGGTACATATGACCAAATAGATAAAGCAAATGCTGCCGACAAAGCATCTGAGGCAAGAATAAAGCAATCTGGTGCTGCGGCAATGGGTAAATACTATTCATCTTCGGATGGAAAATATTATGGAAGTTATGCTGAGGCGAAGAGAGCAAGAGACTTGAGAATGGCAAAGATAGGTAAAACATCTCCAAACTCAAGACCAATCACCCCAACACCAAAACCAGCACCTAAAGTTGTTTCATCTAAGCCAAAAGTTGCTGGAGGTGGAATGGGAGGAGGAAGAGGAAGTGGTTCAAATCCATCAGTTCCATCCTTCAGTGCTTCGTCAAGTTCAAATAGAAGAAATGCTAATATCTTAGGTATTAGATAAAAATGAAAATAGTTTCTCCATTCACAACAACTCTTAAATCCGTAAAGGGACAATTTGTTGCAAAGGAAAAACTTATTAAGTCATCATTAATTACTCAGAAAAAAAGTATTGATGATAAGAGAAAAAATTCTGAAAGAGAAAGATTTATTGATTATGAATCAAGACTTGAAAAAACATTAAAGTTTATAGGAAAACCAATAAAGAAGATAGGAAAAAAACTTGGTTTCTTAGATTCCTTAAAACAATTTATTGTTAATGTTTTATTAGGATTTGTAGCAGTTCGTCTGTTAAAATATCTTCCACAAATGATGGGATTATTGACCACAATGTTTAAGGTCAGTGATTTTATTCTTGATATGAGTGGCAAATTATTAAATGGATTAGTCACATTTGTAGATAAAGGATATCAAGCAGCCGAACATGCAAGAAAATTAGTAAAGACTATTGGCGGACAAAAAGCAGTTGATTCTTTGGATGGATTGAACAATCAAGCGAATTCTTTAATGAATTCTATCATGATTGCCGGAATGATATTCAGTGATTTTGGTGGAGTTGGTAGTGGAATACCTGCAGCAAGTCAAGCAATAGAATCTGGCACCGATATTATTCAACAAAAGATAAAAGGAGAAGCAGCAGCAAAAGCGGCAGAAGAAGGATCAAAGGTAGCAGCACGAGCAGCAATTGGACCTTTGGGTGCTGCTGGAATAGTTCTTGGCGCAGGTCTATTATCCTCGGCTTTAGGTGAAGGAATATATCAAATTAAAAAATATTCCAAAGGATTGAACCAATTCGGTGTTCTCTCCGCAATGTTTAAAGTTCCGATAGCATTCTTAAGTAGTGTTGGAACTCTTCTGGATATTATTGGTGCTCCTTTTAGATACGGTGTTGAGTTGATTCGTGCTGCAGCAATGAAAATTAATAATGATAAAAGAGGACTTGAAGAACAAAATAAAAATTTGGGAAAGTTTGATGCAAGAGTGCGAGACAATATAAGAGAGGGTCTATCTGTATTTGCTCCTCTTTTCTCATTCTTCAAAATGGATAGCGTTGCCAATAAACTACAAACTCCTGGGTCATTTGGAAGTTTGTATGGGCAGAAAGCAGTTAAAGATATGGGATATTATAGTGGTGGGTTAGTAGTTAAAAAATTTGCTGGGGGTGGATATACTCAAAATAATAAAGGTAAAAAAGTAGAAATACCAAGAACATTCAATCCACAATCGAGTTCATTGCAACCTGGATCTGCAATAGGCGGAACTGGAATGATGACACAGATTTTTCCATATCCAAAAGAAAATGATAGAATGAATCAATATAACTATATGATTTCTTCTTATGAAAGTTTATATGATGGTGGTTCAATTGGACCTTTAATGGGGTTAACTGTAAAATCCATTCTTGGAGATAGAATTACGAATAGAGATTATTCTAATGCAAGTGGTTCATTGTCCTCTTTATTATTATCCGGAGTTTATGAAGAAAATAGGCAAGCGTATAATCAAATATACACATCTTTAGGAACTGATGAATTTAAGAATATTATCGAACAAGAAATCTCAAAAAGTTTGCAGGACAAATTTTCTCAGATACAAAATCAACTTAGAATTCAATTAGGTCTTCTTCCTCCACCGGGTGTTGCTGAAGAAACAAGTGCGGATGCTTGTGCTGCTGCTTGCGATACTGGTAGCGGGTTTGCTGTTGCTGGAGATGCAATTGATAAAGCAATTTTAGATTTGATTGCTTCAGTCGAATCTGGACCTAAAGAATATGATGCATTTAATGTTTCTCGCGGTGCAACTGCAGGAAAACCAACTCAAATGAGTGTTTCTTGGTTGGCATCAAATGCAAATGGTGCTGTTGGTAGATATCAACAAATGCCAGAATATCTTTTAGAGCGTGTAGTTGCAGCTGGTGGTAAAGGAAGTGATAAGTTTACGCCAGAATTGCAAGATAGAACAGCATTAAAAATGTTATATTCTGGACATGGATTTTCAAGGTGGAGAAGTGGTCAGATGAGTGATGAAGAGTTTGGTAATCGTCTTTCTGCGACTTGGAGAGGTCTTCCCCATAGTAGTGGTGGAACATATCCTGACAGACACGCTGGTGGAAATAGGGCTGGTATGTCAAGATCTAATTTTATGGCACGATTGGCACAAATAAAAAAAGGTGCAGGTCCGTCAACTGCAAAAATAGCACCAGGTTCCCCTGCCGCAAATGTAGATCCTTGCATTTGTGACCCAGAAACTCCTGATGGTAGTGGATTAAATATGGGTGCAGAGAGTGTCTCTACTTCAATTTCTGGTGTTGTAAACCCAGTTCCTTCTCAGAATATTGCTTCAAATAAAGGAGGATATGCTGCTGATACTGGTCTTGATATTTTAACGCCTATAGGTTCAAAAGTTGTTGCATCTGTTAGTGGAATTTTAGAGTATGCAGAGCGTGGACATGTTGCTCAAATGGGTCAAGATGCAAATCCAAATATGCCCGGTCAACAAGATCAGCATAGTGTAAGAATAAAATTGGATAAACCTTTTTCACACAAAGGCAAAACAGTTAATTTCTTTTATGCAACTCACTTGTATGAACTATCGAGTGCTGTTAAGAATAAATCGGGAATCAAAATAAATGCAGGAACTCCGCTTGGATTATCTGGTGTAGCAAATAAAGTTCCTCATGTTCATGTTGGTTATGTGGGCGACAGAAATCAAACTTCATTCTTGAATTATCTTGAAGTTAAATCTATGTTAAGTTCTTCTCGTCAGAGTGGTGGACCTACTTTATCTGGTGGTATTAGACTATTGCACGAAGGTGAATATGTGATTGATAAAGATTCTGTTGATTTGTTTGGTGGAGTCCAATTCTTCAGTATGATCAATGGCATTGAGAATGAAAAACAAAGAAATGAAAAATCATCTCAACTGATAAAGCATTTGAGTAAATATACCGGTAGAAAAATAGACCAAAGACCAGAAATAATCGTTGATAATAGTGAAGTGGACTTTATAATGTCTCCTTCGATTCTGACCAAACCTCAGTCCTCTACTACAATTATTGATGAAGAAATTAATTGGGAACAAGACATACTAAGTATGAGAGGATAAGTAAATGGCATACATTACACTCAAGAATCCAACAACTTTCATACTTAAAAAGCAAGTAGTTCGAGTCGAAAAACTTGTTGGACAAAAAAACAAATTTAAGGATATTGCGTTCAAGCGTCAAAATTTACTGAACGAAAGAAAGAGATTTGAAGAAAAGGAAAGAAAATTAGAGGATACAACGGATAGTTCTGAAAGACAAGTATCCACTAAGATGCCTGTCAAAAAACTTGGATTTCTTGATGTTGTAAAAAATTTCCTATTCAAAGTTCTTTTAGGGGCATTTGCAATTAAACTTTTACCCCATGCACCAAAACTAAAAGGTGTTTTGGTGGGTGCAATGAAGTTTAGTGATTTCATTCTTCAGTTTTCTGGTGCATTACTAAATTCATTTGTCACATTTGTCGATAAAGTTTATCAGATAGTTGATTTTGGTAAAAAACAAGCAAAATTATTAGGTGGCGATAAAGGTCTACAAAATTATGAGAAAGCATTAGGGACCGCAAAAAATGTAATGAATTCCATGCTTATTGCTGGAATGCTTTTTTCCGATCTGATTGAAATCGATTCTCAGTCAGGTGTTCAAAGGCAAGCAGTTGATACTATTCAAGAAAAAGTTACTCAAGAGGTTGTTAAAAGGCAAGGATTTAGAGCTTCTATGCAAGCTATTGCTCAAAGAATAGCAAGCTCCACTGTCGGAGTTGTTGGTCTCGTTGGACTTGCATCATCTCTTGTTGGTGAATTACTTTTTCAACAGAGAAAATTTACTACAAAACTTGAATCAGATGCTTACAAGAAAGTGGAGGAAGCACAAAAAGATCCAAATCTCATTACGAGGTCAGCCAAACTTGCTTTTTACAATACATTTGCTATTCCCGGACTCAGATTTTATAATTTTCTTTCTACCGGTATAGGAACATTGCTTGATATTATTGGTGCTCCCTTTAGATATGCAGTTGAGTTAATAAATTTTGCGGTGATGTCCTTAATGGGGGATAGTAAAGGAATAAGAACCCAAAGAGAGAATCTTGGAAAACTTGATGCCAGAATTAGAGAGCAACTAAGACAAATGGTTAATGTTCTTAGTTTTGGACTTCTTGCTAAAAAGAAAGGTTCTTTTGGAAGTTTATATGGTAAAGGTGCCACAGAAGCAATGGGATACGCTGAAGGAGGAGAGGTTACCAGAGGCGGAATGTATATGGGGGCAGTCACAAGAACAGCAGGTAAAGGAGTTAAGGCAAGAAGAACTGAGGTTATTTCAACTTCTCCGCTACAGCCTGGTGTTGATGTTGGAGGTTTATCTCCATATCAAAATTCAACTAATACAAAAATATCAACTTTCTATCAGAATTTTTCTGATGTCAGTATAACAAATCCATACGAATACTTAGAAAAATCTTATGATATTGTTGGCACTACAAAATTTGTACATCCTTTGCTTGAAATGAGTGTTAAAACTTTAATGGGAGACAAACCACCAGAGAGTGATTTTAAAGCAGTTGGTGTAGGTCTTAATAATCTTCTGAATGATATTTTAGATACTGCAAAATCTCCAGATGTTAAAGGTGGAGTAATCAGTGATAAGACAGGACCTATTGATATATCAAATTGGATTAGTTCTATAGTAAAAGATGCTATTACTGATCCAATTAATTCAATTATATCTAATTTATCAAATCAATTAACACTGAAGGCAAATAGCACACAAGGTGGGGCAGTAAGTCCTTCCGCACAAAAAGTAGGGGACACCCAAGAAAATCCACTCGCACAATTTGGTGGACAAGCACAATTTGTTATTGGTGATAGTATAGCACATGGATTTGCCGGTAGGAGTGGAAAGGGAACTGATAGTGACGACACTCAAGTTGGCAGGAGTGCGGCAAATGTTTTAAAGATTTTAAAAGCAAAAGGCGATGCCCTTCAGGGGAAATTGATTGACCTTTCAACTGGCATTGCAAATTCTAAGGATGACTTTTCTTCTGTTGAATCTCAACTTTCATATTTAAAATCTATAGGAGCAAAAGTTAGAGTTCTTGGAGTTTCTGATACATTCAGTCAGAAAAATGGTGGTATTAATGAAAAGTTAAATGAATTGGTTAGAAAGTATGGATTTTACTTTTATGGTGGATTTAGAGGTGGAAAAGACCAAATACATGGAACAGCGGAAGATTATTCTAAATTAAAACAAAAAAGAGAAGTCGATACCGCACCAACTTCTGGTGCTGAAGGTATGGGTGGTTTAGACCTCGGAAAAGGATATGGAAGTCTTGGTAGTAAGATTGCAGGAGAACTTGGAAGATATGTTCAGAAATTGGGTGTTGTTCCGGGAAGTATTCATGAGCATCCAGAATTTGGTGGAGTTCTTGGTAGACACGCTGCAAACTCTTACCATTATCAAGGTAGAGCAATTGATTTAGGTGCGTATGCTTATGAACAAGGTCCGATTCTTGCTGCTATCGCAGAGTTTAATAAAATGAAAGGTGTTAAACCAGTTCAACTACTACATGCAAGAAATGAACCATCTGAACACAGTGATCATGTGCATGTTGCTTATGAACATGGTGGTTTAATTAGAAAAACCGATTATGCAGTCACGCACCCAGGAGAATATGTTGTTGATGCTGATTCCGTTAAACTATTTGGAATTCCATTTTATGATTTGATTAATAAGACAGAAACTGTTTCTCAAAGAAAAAGAGCATCAGAAAGTTTAATATCCATGTTGAGTCAATATACCGAAGATGGATTTCCAGAAACTGAGGAAGATTATATGTATCATGTTCCAGAACAACCAATAACTGCCGTTGTTCCGCCAAGAGTATTGCCTTCACCACCAAAAAATTCCTCTTATATTAGTGGAAGTGAAGATCCATCTAAAGACATACTTTTCATGTAGTAAATACTAATATAGAACATACAGAAGCATGGCAAATACACCAATTACTGTTGCACAATCCAGAGATTATAATATTAAACAGTTTCTTATTGAATCTAATAATAAGTCTAAGAAAAAGGATATCTCAAAAATAATTACTGACTTATATTATTATGAAAGTATTTTAAATCCAGCTATCAAATTGGATTTGATGTATGTTGAAAGTGGTAAGACTGTAGAATCAGAAAATGCGTATAAGACTTTGATTGAGGGTATGCCTTTAGTTGGAACTGAAAAAGCAACAATTAAGATGACTGATCCAAATGATGTTGAATTAAAATTAGACTTGTATATTGACAATATAAAACCAATTGGTCAAGATACTCAAAGAACTGTAGTTTCTTTAAATCTTGTTTCTAAGGAATCTATTTTTAACTATAAAACAGTAGTTAACTCTCGGTTTGATGGCAAAATATCTGACCATGTTAGGAAAATATTAACGGAATCAAAATATCTTGGAACTCAAAAAAATGTAGATATAGAAGAAACCGAGAATAATTATAATTTTATAGGAAATAATCGCAGACCTTTTTATGTTTTACTTTGGCTTGCTAAAAAATCAATTCCAAAACTACAAACGGCAATAGGAAATAGTGCAGGTTTCTTTTTCTATGAGACCTCAGATGGATTTAAATTCAAATCAATAGAAAATCTCTTGTCGGAGAATACTCCTTCTGGTTCTAAAAAAAATTATAAAAGTTTAATATTTAATCAAACACCTGATAGTAGGGGAGCAAATGTTCCTTCAGGATATGATGGAAAGATATTAGAACATAATATTGACACCGCTACAGGAAATGTTCAGTCCAAATTTGAGATAGGATCTTACTCAACGAGGACAATTTTATTCGATCCATTTAATTGTTACTATCAAGTCATAAATGCAAATGCGAATTCAAGTGGAACTCCTGGTTCAGAATCAAATTTGCAAAAAGCTGGTAAAGAATTTCCAAAGTATAATAGTGAATTTTTTAGAGATGGAAAAAATAAAGATTTTACAAGAACACAGTACATGCTAATTGACAGGGGAACATTGCCAACTGGTCCAGTTTCTGAGCAAATTAATAAATCAAGAGATCCAAATTTTGATCCAAAAAATATTTTGAATCAATCTGTGATGAGATATAATCAGTTTTTTTCAACTAAGGTTACAATAACAATTAGTGCAGATTTTAGTTTACATGCGGGCGATTTAATTTTCATTGACTCTCCAGAACTATCAAGCAAGGATACTCAAGAACTTAATAAACAATTTGGCGGGTTTTATGTTATTGCTGAACTATGCCATTATTTAAGTTTAAAGGATGGTGGTTATACTAAGTTAACTTTAGTTAGAGATTCTTTAGGAAAAAGGGGAAGTCCATCTTATAATGCAATATAAAGTTGTTAAATAGTAATAGCATAAAAAAATTCTACTATGGATAATGTAGAACAACACATTAAGCATGACAGAAAAATTCTTGACGACCCAACAGTGTCTTCGCAATCAAGAAGACATGCTCAAGATGAATTAGAATCTTTAGAAAGATGGGTTAAAAACCATCCAGATGATGATCATGACCCTACTGGGTTAGAACTTTATTGTAATGATAACCCAAATGCTCTGGAATGTAGAATTTACGAGGATTGATGTCTGAAGGAACCTTATTTAATCCAGGATTTCTTGGAGCACATTTCAATTGGTGGATAGGGCAAATTGCCAGCGATTCCACTTGGAGAGATAATATGCTCTCAAGCAAATTTGAGTCTAAAGAGCAAATATCTGGACAATCTCGCAGATATAAAGTTAGAATTATAGGTCTTCATGATCAAGGTGAAGAAGAAATAAGTTCTCAAGACCTTCCTTGGGCACAGGTAATGTATCCCGTGACTGGTGGTGGAGGACAAGCAAATGCAGGAGCAACCTCTGCATTAAGGCAGGGGATGTTTGTTTTTGGATTTTTCCTTGATGGACAGGATCAGCAAGTTCCTGTTATCATGGGAGTTCTTGGTAATAATGCACAAACGCAACTTGCAACATCAATTGGCGGTAGCAAGGTAACAAACACTCAACCAGGAAGTCTTGCTGTAAGCGGATATGCAAATCCTGCTGATGGTAATAAAGATCCATATATTAAAGTTCCGGATGAAGGTCTTGTAATTACCAAACCAAAAGACCAAGATACATCTCAAGAATGTGCTGATATTCCACCGGGAGTTCAAGTAGACCAATATGGATTAAGAAGAGATAGGCAACCAACTTCTTTCCAATTAAGAGATATTCAAAGTGCTTCTGCTGAAGCAGAGGCAAGAAATCTAACTCGCGGAACTCCAGAGTTTATTAATTTTGTAAAAACAGCAGTTCAAAATGGAATTAAGGCAAGATGTGAAGCAGCAAATTCTCCAACATCTCCCACAAAACCTGGAGCAACAAAGGAAAATGTAGATGCTGTTCATGAGCAGTCAAAAGCGGATATTGTTAGAAATGACTATTATCACAGAAAGACTGCTATTCTTTCACCATGCGATAAAGTCAAATCTGCATTAAAAGCAATTCAAGTTGCTTTAGAAAACCTAACGAAGGATATTGATAAGATTTTGAATGCTGTCCAAAGTTATGTTGATGCAGTTTCTTTAATTTTTAGCCAGATACAAGAATTGATTAACAATTTTGCATGTGAAATTGCAAAATACATGAAAATAATCTTTGATAAGATTATGGAATATATAATGAAACAGATTAATAAATCTTTAGCAAAAACTGTAAATTTGATACCACCAAATCAAAGGAATAAGTATTTTGATGTAAAAAAAAGAATAACCGAATTAATTACTTGTTTATTCAGTAAAATAACCAATAATTTGTGTGATCAAATAAGAGGATTTTTGAACGGTCAATTAAAAAAAGAATTGCCGATAAAAACAAAACCATCGACCCCAACAACTCCAATTTGCTCCGTAGAAGGATTAACTGGAAATATAATATCCGGACAGATGCCAGAAATAAATAAGACAGTTACTAAAATATTAGACAATGTGAATAATTTTCTTTATGATATATTGTCTGGAATTGGAGAAATTACCAAGTTTGTAAAAGATAAGAAAAATTTAATAGGAGATGTAACTGGAAGTATTACTTCAGCTTTAAGTTTCAGAAATATATCTTTAAATATTTTTGGATGTGAGTTAACTCCAAGTTGTCCTGCATCAGATTATTTTATCATCCAAAATGGAAGTGGTGCAGCAGCAAACTCTCAACAACCAAGAGTTGGTGAAGTTGACTCTAAGGCACAAAACCCAACCACAAAAATAACTCCAGAACCAGCTAAACCATTTGCTTCTCCTGGACAAAATCAAGAAGATTTAAAATCGGATTCATAGAATAATGACTTTTAATTTATTTTCTAATCCAACAAAAGATGATATTAAAGTCGGATATGTAGACCCAAACTTTGGATATATTACGGAAATAACTATTTGTGAAGCAAATAATTACGCTAAAGATAATCCAGGAACAACTTTTATTTTTACTGATGGCAATAATAACATTAGATATCTGAATATCAATGAAGTTAATGATTTAACTCCTAACGACTTACTCAATGCAACTGGAGAATGTGACGGAATTCAATCTTACCGTGAGTGTGGACCCCCAAAAATTATATTTTTTGGTGGAGATGGTGTAGGTGCTGCAGCAAATCCTATTATTGGTAGAGACGGTTCTTTACTTGCTGTTGATGTTGTTAGAGGTGGTCATGGATATAAGTATCCACCAATCACTATTGCAAAGGATGATTGTTTATTTGGCAACGGAACTGTTTTAAGATCTATTCTTGGAGAAACTCCAGACCAAATAGAAGTATTTGAGGGAGAAGAAGATTTTGAGGAATATGAATTATGCGAAGATACTGATGTTGGATATGGAGAATCTTTTGGAGTAAATGGCGAAAATCTTGGTAGATGGGATCCATCTGGATACACATCAATAACCGAAGACCCCATTAGAAGAGAGATTGATTTATACCAAAGCGTATTAAAAAATCCTTACTGGACTTCGAGACAAACTAATCCAAGGTCAATTACAGACTCTAATGGAGAAATTTACGAAGTAAATCAAGTTACCTTCCCGAGATGGGGAGAGCATATGAACAAATATGCAGTTTCTCCAGTTCCTCCATCCGATTTAAAGGGAAGTGATTATAGTGGTCTTGTTTTTAATTTAGAATGGGAAGAGTATTTTCCGATTACTGGAGAATATATCTTTAGAGGCAATTGTGATAATATTGCAACTCTTTTTATTGACGATAATCAAGTTGGCAAGTTAAATGGATTTGCAGAAAATCCAAAACCAATCCAAAAAACAGTTCAAGAAGGAAGTCATATAATAAGAGTTGAATTGCGTAATCAGGAAATATATGAATCTACAACTACCACTAAACCAAATTTTGTTGAGGTAGATTTCACAGTATATGGTCAGGGTGCCTTTAGAGATTTATCTTTTTCATTCACATCCGAAGACGGCAAAGATTCATTTACTATCTTAGGGGCTCAGAGCAACAGACAAACAAGAATAGAGAAGATAAAGGTAAGACCTGGAGTAAAATACAAAGTAAAGGCAAAAGAGGACTCTACAAAATTTAAAGGAGTTGAGCAGGGATTAGTTAGAAATGGGGTAAAAAGTAAGGAACTTCCTGCGGGTAATGGTAACAAAATTTTTGCGGATTATACTTCAACTAGAAATGACAATGATGATATTCAGGTTACCACTTCTTTAGGAACTTTTACATCTTCGAATAGAAGAAAGACACCTTACGGAAGAAACACTTATGATCTTACCTTTGAAGTTCCAGGATCCGCAGTAACTTCCCAGACAGAAACTACAATTTCTCCAAAATCTTGGAATGAAAATCCAATGGGAGTTTCTTTATCTATGGTTGCTCCAATGCCAAACATCCCTCAAGAGCAACCACCAATACAAACTGGAAGATGTCCACCTAATCCAATTTGGTCTACCAGATTTCCGGGTTCTTCTCAAAAATGGTATCCAGTGAGATTTACCAGAGGAAATGCTTGGAGTCCATTCATGAATAGATATGCAATATCTCCGGTTCTTCCTCTCAATACTCCGGGAAGCGATACTGCAGGAGTTACTTTCAGTAATTCTTGGGAAGTTGATCTTCCTTATGCTGGATTTTATGGTGTTAAAGGAACCAGAGATAATACTGGAAGATTATTAATCGATGGGCAAGAAGTATCGACTTTAGATGGATTTAATGTAACCAATCCAAAATTAGCAAAGAAATATCTAACTAAAGGTAGACATACAATTACAGTTGAGGTTAACAATAAACCACAAGAAATAAAAAAATATGTAGATACTAAAGTTTTTAGTACACAAGATTGGGCATCTCCACCAACTGCCGCTCAGAGCACAGAAGTCTCTTTCAATGTATATGGAGAAGGGGCAATAAGAGATTTATCCTTTTCATTTACATCTGAAGACGGTAAAGATTCATTTACCATCTTGGGTGCCCAAAAGGTTAAAGAAACAAGAACGGAAAAAATAAAAGTAAGACCTGGTATTAATTATAGAGTAGTTGCAAAAGAAAATTCTGCAAAATTTAAAAGTGTTGAGCAAGGATTAATTAAAAACGGAACTAAGGCAAAAGAAGCCGGTGAAGGTGAAAGTAATAAAATTTTTGCAGACTACATTGCAACCAACAATGATAATGACGACATTCAAATTACAGCTTCATCGGGTATTTTTAAATCTTCAAATAGAAGAAGAACTCCTTTGGGAAGAAATACTTATGATCTTATTTTTAGAGTTGAAGCGGGAGCTCCAGCAGGAGGTTCTACTACAAAAAATGGAGTAACCTACAGCGGTCCAACACTTTTTAAATATCAGGATAGTCGTTGGAGTACATACATGAACGACTTCTCTATTTCTCCAAAAGTTTTTAAATCTATAAGTCAAGAAGATGAAGCAATTATTGGAGATTTTACATTAAAATGGACTAATGTTAATTTCCCTCAGGGTGGAGTTTATAAATTCAATTTTCAAGCAGATAATGCTGCCATATTTAAAGTTGATGGTGTAGAAGTTTATAGCACATCCGATTTTGTTGGGCAAAAAGTTCAATATACATTTAATGCAACAGCTGGAAACCATACTATTGAGATAATATTGCAGAATACTAAGTCTGAGGCAAAAATTCGCGATGAGTTTATTTTTGAAAAGAATCCGATGGGAGTTGCACTATACATCAGTAAAGATATTCAAAGTTCTTCTTCAGATACAATTGCTTGGACAGACAATCCTATGGCAGTTTCTGCAATTCTGATTCCACCACCATGTGCGAAAAAAATAAGTGGTAGAGGAGTTATTGAAAGAGTAGAAATTTTAGATCCAGGAAATGGATATACTCCTCCACCACCACAAGGTGGAGAATATACAGTTCTACTTGTTTTAGATAGAATTATTGTAGAGAATTCGGGAATTAATTATAACTGTGGGGTTGATCAGATAAAAATTACTCCGAGCAATGGTGCAGTGCTTGATTATAATTGCGATTCTTTTGGTAGAATTGTTGGAGTTTCAGTTGTTACTCCGGGAATTGGATTTGATGTATATCCAGAAATTACTATTGAGTCAGAAACTGGTGTTAATGCCACATTTAGACCAGTGTTTCGTGTTGTTAGAGATCCAATATTAGAAGTCCAACAAATTCCAGAAAAATTAATTCAAGTTACAGATTTGGTTGGTCTCAAGCAAACTGGATATGTAGATGGAAGAGCATACTATGGTGCCGTTTACTACGATAATGGCATTCCATATGCTGGATTCTATAAGACTGTTGGAACTCAAGTCAGAGTTTACAACACTCTACAAGAAAGCATTACTGCTCAGGTTACTACAGCTCCAAGCGCAATTCAGAGATCTGGTACTGATATTAATAGTAACAATCCAAGACTCAATATTCCAGGAACTCCGCAATCGACAACGGAGCAATAATAACCCTATTAAATAATAGTATATTGAATTTTTACTACTAATGGCAACAGCCCAAAATACTTTTAATACAAAGGTTGCAACACCGCCTAGAGCAGGTAGAGAGGAACTTCTTGCAGATAATATCTCAAGAAATAATACTGCTAAGCAGAATTATACTGCAATGAGGTATGGTAATGATCATGGGTCGATTAGTTTCGGTCACATTCACAAAAATGCTGATGTAACTGCCGGTGTTATGGTTCAGGCATTTGATGCCAGACATTCTGTCATTTTGGATAATGATGGTCCAAGAAAAGGTTGTAGTCAAATTACGGCACCAGGAAGAGTTGTTATTGAGTCTGGACAAGATTTAACAGAATCTGAAGAGACTCTTTTTATTCATTCTTGGAATGGTAGTATTGCTATCATTGCTTCTAACGGAAAACTCAGACTTCAAGGAACTGATATCGAATTAGTCGCTGTTGGTGAAGGTGGTAGCAAAGGAAACATTCGCATCAATGCAAGCGAAAATATCGAATTAGATGCGAAAAAAGTTTTAGTTAATGCCAAATCTTTATATAAATTGGCGACACCGGGAACAGCAGAAATTGTTGCAAATACTGTCATGGAAATTTATGCTCCAATAATTAGAGGGGTAAGCGATTCTGTTGCCAACAAAGATTCTAAAGTTGGCGGAAGATCTGTACAATCAAGAAACAACAAATAAGGAGAAAATTATGGCATTTTTAATGGATGATAATGCAGTTGGTGGACAATTGATGGTTGGGTCAGGTTTCCCCAAAGCACTTGGGGTTGCTGATGAAAAAATAAGAGGGTCTGGATTTTGTGAAGGACCATTTCAAGTTGGTGCAGCAGGAGAACATAGCACAGCAAAGGCATCTTTAATGATTGGGCAATTAAAAAATCCCGACGCAAAAACGCAACCACTTTATTCATTGTGGTCAAGATTATATTCAAGATTTCAAAGCTTTGTAAGAGTTGATTTACTCTTAAAAGCAAAATATGTTGAAGCTGAAGTTGTAAGGACAAAAGTTCTTCAAGCATCAATTAAAAACTTTGTAATTGACCACCCATCTAAAGCAGGTAAAAAATTAGTTCATACTTGCCTTGAAGGACCAGAAAATGGTGTTTATGTTCGTGGTAGAGCATTAAATCAAACAGTAATTGAGTTGCCAGAATACTGGACAGAACTTGTAGATAGTGATACAATTACAGTATCATTAACTCCCGTTGGATCACATCAGGATATTATAGTAAAAAGAATACAAGACAACAAAATTTATCTTCAAGCAAAAGCAGGAATTCCTATAAATTGTTTTTATCATGTTTTTGCTACAAGAAAGGATGTTCCAAGATTGATAGTGGAAATTGATTCTTGATTGTGAAAATTTGATTTGGATTTTAATACTAAATAACTACTAAATCAGCATAAAAGTAAAAATAAAATGAGTAGATTAAGTCAATTTGGATTTGGGGGAACAATACCATTTAAAGTAGATCCTAGAGCCATTCCTGTTGAAATTTTGGTAGTAGGTGGTGGAGGTGGGGGTGGAGTATCATTAGGTGGTGGTGGTGGTGCAGGTAGAGTTGTCTATACCTCAGATACTTTGGTTATTCCTGCAACAGATTATTCAGTAGTTATTGGTGCAGGTGGAGCTGGAGGAAATTGGTCTGGTTCTCGATATGATGGACTTACTGGATCGGATTCATATTTTTCCAAATTAATAGCTCAAGGTGGTGGTGGAGGTGGTAGTGGTTCCGGTGGAGCATCCATAACTACTGGTGGGAAATCGGGCGGATCTGGAGGAGGTGCTTCTAATAATAATTCTAGTAGTGTTGGAGGAACTCTTTACCAATCAATTGCAAGTTATAATTTCGTTTCTTCTGTAGACACTGCGGCTTTCTTAATTAGTTCTGGAAATAATGGAGGACAAGGAAATAGTGGCGGTGGTGGTGGTGGCGGAGCTGGCGCTGATGGAGGAAGTCAAACCTATGGTGGAAGTGGTGGAAATGGACTCCAATATTCAATTACAGGAACACAAACTTATTATGGTGGTGGAGGAGGTGGTGGAGCATATCATCCATACCAATCACAAACTTCTGGTGGATTAGGTGGTGGTGGTAATGGTAATTGGTATACTGTTGCTGGCGGTAATGGAACTGTTAACACCGGAGGTGGTGGTGGAGGAAATGATAGATATAGTAATGGAGAACCTGCTGGTAATGGTGGATCTGGCATTGTAATTATTGCATACAAAGACAGTTATCCAGCTGCCACTGTAGTAAGTGGAACTGTAACCAATCCAACTCGTTCCGGATATAGGGTTTATAGATTTACAACTTCTGGTTCTATTCGTTTTAATTAATTAAGGAGAAAAATATGGCACATTTTGCAGAAATTAATCACGAAAATCAAGTTCTTCGTGTAGTCGTTGTCGGAAACGATGATTGTAGAGACCAATATGGTCAAGAATCTGAAGAAGTAGGAATTGCATTTTGCAAGTCTCTCTTTGGAGATTATACAAACTGGAGACAAGCAAGCTATAATGGCAGTCTAAGGAAAAATTATCCATCAGTTGGATACACTTATGATGATATGAGAAATGCTTTTATTCCACCAAAACCTTATGAAAGTTGGAGATTAAATGAGGCAACTTGTTTATGGGAATCTCCAGTGCCCATGCCAGAGCGAGATCCAGAAAATCCAGCAATCTATAACTGGGATGAGCAAAATCAAGAATGGAAGAAGGTGGAGATTAGTCAATAATGGCATATACTTTTGAAAAATATGGGACCTTTACTGGTCCCGGAACAAATGTTGAATTTAGAGATAATGACGATTTTTCATTAGACCCATTTGATGGTTACTTTAACCTAAGCGATGTTTCAATGCTTTTGGTTAACACTACAGCATCTCCATCAGATTATGTTACTCTGCATTTGGATGGAAGTAGTACTTCCAATGTAACTCTAGAGAGAAACAGTGGTCCTATTCCAACTTTTAACATTGAGGCAGATCTAACTAACTTTAGTAAAGATGTTTATATTGATCGCAATCTTGAAGTACAAAAAACTCTAACAGCAGAGAATTTAATATGGGGAGGAAGATCATTAAATTCTGCAGCTAGTAGCTGGGATGGAAAAAAAGGATTTGATATTCCCCATCCAACAAAACAAGACCACAGGCTAAGATATATTTGCGTAGAAGGTCCATCTGCAGAAGTTTATTTGAGGGGAAAACTTAAAGATTCAAATACAATTGAACTTCCAGAATACTGGAGAAATCTTGTAGATTTTGAAACACTTGGAGTAACATTAACTCCTGTTGGACATTATCAAGAATTGTTTGTTGATAAAATTGAATGGGGTACAAAGATTATTGTAAAAAATAATTCTGGTGCCACAATCAATTGCGATTACACTGTCTTTGCTGAAAGAAAAGATACAACTAAAAATATACCAGAATATGAAGGCTTGACACCTGAAGACTATCCAGGAGATAATAGAGAGTATGTTATTAATGGAAAAAGATATACTTGAGTAAAATACACGAATTATTTCCTTTGATAATTTATCAAGGTGATGTCCAATGTCATGAAGAATTTAAAAAAAATAATTTAGATCGTCTTCGTGATTATTGGTTTAATGGATATGAGAACGAAAGTCCTGAGTACTCTGGAAAAATATTTGTCCATTCAAAAGAAGAATATAAGTCTTTTTTTAAAGAACTTCGTACTCACATAGACAATTACTTCAAAATTCTCAATGTAGATTATAGTAAACTGAGTTATCACAACATCAAATCGTGGGTTGGATGCCATTTTAGTGATGAAGAACCACCATTAAAACCACATACGCACAATGAATCTAATTTAAGTTATGTTTATTATCTAAAGACTGACGAAACTTCTGATAGATTGTGTATTGTTCAGGATAAAAATAAAAATGAATGTGTTGGTGGAATATTTGAAACATCCTCTCAAAACAATTTAATCAGTAATTACAATAAGTATAATTGCAATTACTATACGATTACTCCAAAAGAAGGGACAGTTGTTATCTTTCCGAGTAATGTTGGTCATTTTACGCAAAAGTTTACGGAGAGAAAAGAAGAGCGTATTGTAATTCCTGGTGATATTCGTGTTACTTTGAAAGAAGAACATTTTAACTATCACCAGAGTTCGACGCACCCCTCTCAATGGTTGGAACTCTAAACCCTTGACACCGACCCCTGACCGTGCTATGATACATGGGTAATCAACGGACGACCGAATGCAAGACGAGTACCTCTCACGCTGTGTTGTGGACCCTATCAAGCGTACAGTGTACCTGTATTCCAGTGAAGGTTCAGAAAAGCAAGTGACCTGTGATACGGTAGATGAATTTATGAATGTGCTAGAGTTCGTTCGTGCTACAGTGGATGAAGAAACTCTCTCTTACGCAAGTCCCCTATGAGTCCATATAAAATTTCATATAAAGACCTCAAAGAGGAACCAATCAAGACCACTCCAGAGAATGTAAAAGAGGCAAATGAAGCACTCTTTTCAGCAAAGTGGAATCTCCCTCAAGCAGCAAAGCACTGCGGAATGTCACAAAAAGAAATGAAGTTGACATTCTGGGAGTACATCAAGTATAATCCTACTACTTACAAAGCGTAAGTTTTTTGGGGCGGTGGTGGAATCGGTAGACACACCAGACTTAAAATCTGTTGGGCTTATGCCCGTGGGAGTTCAAGTCTCCCTCGCCCTATGAGGTTATACCTCTAAATAAACAAAAGTAAGGGACTATTCTATGAAATACAGAATAGATGCCAGATATGTTTGGTACAATCGCGGAACACAAATTGTTCTGATGTATTTCATAAATCAAATTCCTTTTACTTTTGACGACCTTCCAGACGAATCAATATTCGATTTGGAACTTATCAAATTAGCAGATAACGAAAGAAGATTTGAACCAGAGGACCTTTATCAAGCATCATATTACTTAATGCTTGAAGAATGTCATCCTCTTATGTTTGAACTTGAACTGGAAAATCCAGAAATGTTACCTGTTGATTAATGCCCTTGTAGCTCAGTGGTAGAGCAACGGTTTTGTAAACCGTTGGTCGCTGGTTCAAATCCAGTCGGGGGCTCTGAGTTCTATAACTCCAATGTCACTTATTTCACAACAAGACCGTCAAATGGTCATTGAAGCACTTGAATATTATGTTCAAAAACTTAAGGAAGATAACTGCACTCCTGCCTCTATCAGTGCATTCCAAACACTCCTTAACTGGGTCGAACTGGAGCACTTCAAACATGAAAATTAATCTATGGTATTGTGAGTCCATGAAGCAGTGGCGTTGGATTCTCACTGATGATTCAAGACCAATCATTAAACAAGAATCTGGTCAACAACCATTTCTCCGTGATGCTATGAATGATGTAGCAAACACTGTAGAATATATGATGGAATGTAAGCAACCTGAATGAAGTCTGACTTCTATATTGATAAAGTAACAAAAAAACAATCAGAAGAACTTTTACTAAAATACCATTATCTTAAAGATATATCAAAAGGATTCAAGTCTGGATATAATTACGGACTCTTTAAAAATAATGAGTTCTCTCCTTTGAATATAGGTGGTCTTCAAGGAGTTTGTATATTCACTGGACTGCCAGTACCTGAAGTAGCGAAAGGAGCATTTGGACTTGAAAGACACGAACAACAAGGACTCTTCGAACTCTCCAGATTATGCATCAGACCTGATACACAATCTAGTGAATATAACATCACTTCTTGGTTTGTTTCAAAAGCGATTAGACAACTTCGGAGAGATACTGAAGTTAAAGCAATCCTCTCTTATGCTGATAACGATTACCATTCTGGTACAATCTATCGGGCTTGCAATTTTAAATATTACGGTCTCACGGATAGAAAAAAAGATTTCTACTATTCAGACGGAACTAAACACTCTCGTGGAAAAGTAAAAGGTTATGAAGGTGAGTGGAAAGAACGAAGTAGAAAGCACAGATATTTAATGGTATTTGATAAACAACTTCAAAAACGCTTGACTTGGAAAGAAGAGTCATGGTATAATATTGAGGTGTGAAGGAAGTGCGAAAAGAGACTGGGAGTAATCCTAGTCTCTTTTTTCGTTTAATAAATAACTTATAACGGAAACTATAAGTATTAATAAGATGGGTCTCTCCAGATTAGATAATTTTCTGAAATCAGTTCGTGGTACAATTATATACGTAGATCCCAATAGTTTAGATTCTACGGATAGTGTTGAAAATCAAGGAAACTCTCTAACTCGTCCATTTAAAACGATTCAGAGAGCATTAATTGAATCTGCAAGATTTTCGTATCAAAGAGGATTAAACAACGATAGATTCGGAAAAACTACGATTCTATTGTATCCGGGAGATCACTTAGTAGATAACAGACCCGGATATATTCCAGATGGAGAGAATAATTATAGACTGAGAAATGGACTAACTTCAAATGATTTCCCACCATTTGATTCCACAACAAGCTTTGATTTAACCGACAGAAATAACTCTCTATACAAACTTAATAGTGTTTATGGTGGTGTTATTATCCCTCGTGGAACATCTATCGTTGGAATGGATCTTCGTAAAACAAAGATTCGTCCCCTATATGTTCCGAACCCAACTAATGATAACATTGAGAGAACTGCTATTTTTAGAGTAACTGGTGGATGCTATTTCTGGCAGTTCACTGTTTTTGATGCAGATCCAAATGGAATATGCTACACAGATTATACAGATAATCTATTTGTCCCTAATTTTTCTCACCATAAGTTAACAGTTTTTGAATATGCGGATGGTGTAAATGGTGTCAGAATTCAAGACGCATTTTATCCCTCTGCTTTAGAATATGATCGTACTGATCTTGACATGTATTATGAAAAGATTGGTCTTGCTTATGGAGCATCATCTGGTCGTGCAATTGAACCAGATTATCCTTCAGCAAGTTTAGATATTGAACCAAAAATTGATGAATACAGAATTGTTGGATCAACTGGTCTATCAGTAGGAATAAGCAGTATTAAAGCTGGTAATGGAATCACCCCAACAAATAAAATTACAGTAACCACTGTAGATAATGTTCCTGGTTTAGAACCAGATACTCCAATCAAAATTAACGGAATAGAAGTTCCTGGATATAATGGACAATATGTAATATCGGAAAAATTAAATGATACCACATTTGTCTATAGAGTTCAAAATGCACCACAAGTAGCTTTACCATCACCAACTGGATCTACACTCGCTTTAGCATCCGATACCGTTAACTCTGCTTCTCCATACATCTTCAACTGTTCATTGCGTTCTGTATACGGAATGTGTGGACTTCTTGCAGATGGGGATAAGGCAAGTGGATTTAAATCCATGGTTGTTGCCCAATTTACTGGAATTGGACTACAGAAAGATGATAATGCATTTGTTGTTTATAACTCTGACACGGGACTTTATGAAGACAATACAATAACTGGTAATGAAAATATAAGTTCCAATTCAAAAGCACTCTTTAAACCAGCATATAAAAACTACCACATCAAATGTGTTAACGATGCATTCATTCAGAATGTCTCTGTTTTTGCAATTGGTTATGCAGAGCATTTTTCTGTTGATACTGGTGGAGACCAATCAATCACAAACTCCAACTCTAACTTTGGTGCGAAGTCATTAGTTTCAAGTGGATTCAGAAGAAATGCTTTCCCCCAAGATGATTTTGGTTATATCAGTCATATTATTCCACCAAAGGATGTTTCCCCAACAGAATATGCAATTGAATTTGACTCTATAGATGTTCAAAAAGTTGTAGGGGTTACTACAACAAACGAAAGGTTATACTTATACGGTCAGACTGACCCAGATGTTCTTCCAGAAACCATAAAAGAAGGATATAGAGTTGGTGCAAAAGAGAACGACTATCTAAATCTTACACTATCGGTTAATGAGACAGTAAAAGAATATCGCTCTCGTATTGTGATGCAGAATTCTCAAACGAGTTCTGAAAAGAGTTTTTATGTTGGTAGAAGCATTGTTGGAATTAATAGCATCGATACATCAAGCATCATTTCTTTTCCAACAGCTCATAATTTCGAAAATGGAGAAACAGTTCGCATTTTAAGTAGAAATGGACATTTGCCCGATGGGTTAATTCCAAATAATATTTACTATGCAATAACGAATGCAAATCCATTAAGTGGATTGACTACAAATACAACTCTTAAACTTGCAAAAAATTTAAATGATGCAATTAATGGAAATCAGATCACAATTAACTCAAATGGTGGAATTTTAAGAATAGTCAGTAGAGTTTCTGATAAGAATCCTGGAGATATTGGACACCCTGTTCAATATGATAATATTCAGCAACAATGGTATATAAAGGTAGCAACTGCATCAAGTGAAAATACAATTAATTCTATTATAAAGACTCTTGGTGTTTCTGCATTAGGAAATGCAACTCCAAGAACTTATATAACTCGTAAAAAAGATAATAGAATTTTATCGGATAGAATTTATAGATTAAGATATGTAATTCCTGCACAAACTGGTAGATTATATGCAAGACCACCAAGTGATGGTTTTGTTATTCAAGAATCAAATGCTTCTATTGGGTCAACCACTGGAGAAATACAAACATATTTTGGTACAGGAACTTTATCAAATATTAATCAACAAAGAAACTTCAAATTTATTGCTGATGCAAATTGGAGTGGAAATGTTGCGAATATTTTAACAGAATTGCCACATAATTTATCAGTTGGTTCTCAAGTTGAACTTGTCAACATTAAGAGCGAATATAATCCAATTGGCGTATCCCAAACAGGATTTAATAGAGTATTTACAGTTTCTGGCATTTCAAGCTCCAGACAATTTTCGGTTGGATTAAATACAAATCCCGGCGAATATTTAAATGATACCACAGAAAGAGATATAGATCTTCCATACTTCAAGAGAAAGAAATATACTTCAGTTTATTATATTCAACAAAACAAAGAGGTTCAAAAATACATACCAGAAAAACAAGATGGTATATATTACTTAACTATATTAAATTCCTCAAACGCACCCACAGTTACTCCATTTACAGAAGAAAAATATTCACAATCAATAAAAGATCTTTACCCACAACTAAACAGAGACAATCCAGAATCTGATCCAGATGCAGCAAATTCATTTGCAACTCCATCTTTAATTGGACAAGTTGTTGTTGATGATGTACAAAATAGTATTACTAAAGAAACTATTAATGATTTTCTTAAAGATAATGATGTTGGAGTTGGTATTACTGACATCAAATCATCATCTCAAACAAATCATGACTTTTATACATCAATAGAACATGGTCTAAATCGAGTCACTAAAGTAAGTATTGCAAATACTGGAGCAAAATATGTTCCCGGCACATATTATAATGCAAAATTAGTCGGATTTGTTGGGTCTGCTGCAGGTCAAGATGCAACTGCAAAAGTTGTAATTGACTCTTACGGAAGTCTTTCCCAAGTTCAAATTATGCATGGTGGTAGTGCATATGGAATCGGAAATACACTTGCTGTAGTCGGTATAGCAACAACAACTGGACACACTCACGGAGTTGTTACTGTTTCGAAAATTTATAATAATGTTGGAGATGTAGTGAGGGTTTCTGGAATTTCTTCAGTCTCCTATTTGGAATATAATGATTTATATAGAATTACCGATGTTAAGGTTGGCGCTGCAAAGAGCTTTGTGGCAGTTTCAGCAAATCCCGTGCCTAATCGAAGTTCAACTGGGGTTGGAAGAACATTCTCAGAAAATTCCTTTGTTTATTTAACTGGAAGATCTATTGGAATTTCAACGATTAGATATACCCATACAACTGGAATTGCTACGATTGTAACATTAGAAAATCATGGTTTTAGTATAGACAATACTGTTAGACTGAGTGGAAATCAACTTCCAATTCATAATGGAAGATTCTCTATTATTAATAATGTTGGGTTAACGTCCTTTGTAGTAAATGTTGGAATTGCTACCACAGCTCAAAACAGTACAAGTTTTGGTCATGTTTATCCAGAAGGAGTAACTTCAAATTATGGAGATATAAGTCCCGATAATGAAAATATTTCTGGAAGAGTGAATTATAATTATGCTGGAATCACTACTACTTTGCTTTTTGGTATTACCGATGCAACCACGGATAATGTGACCATCCGAGGAATTGATAATTTGGATATTAAAATTGGAGATTACTTGCAAATAGACGGAGAAGTTGTAAGAGTTAAAACAACTGTACCATCAACAATTGTTAGTGGAGATCCAATTTTTGTATTTAGAGGTGCTCTTGGTACTAAAGCAGTAAGTCACAAAATTAACTCTACAGTAAGAAGAATAAGTGTAAATCCAGTTGAGTTAAGAAGAAATTCAATTATTCGTGCATCTGGTCATACCTTCGAATATGTTGGATTTGGACCAGGTAACTATTCAACTGCTTTCCCCGATAAGCAAGATAGACAAACTTCCACAGAAGAAGAATTATTAGCACAATCTACAAGAAGAGAAGGTGGTGTTAATTTCTACACCGGTATGAATGATAAAGGAATTTCATATGCGGGTAATAAGAAATTAAGCACAGTTACTGGACAGGAAGAAGTATTTGATACTCCAATCTTAACCGTAACTGGTGAAGATATTGGAAATGAACCGTCTCTTAATGTTTTGACTGCTATTGAAGGGACTTTTAATCGTTCTATCCGTGTTGAAGGTGGGGCAAACGGAAGAGCAATTTCTGAGTTCAATGGACCAGTAGTTTTCAATGAGAAGATAACTTCAAATTCATCTAAAGGTATTGAAGTAGTTTCTCTCTTCTTACAAGGAGATGCAGCAGTCTCAAGAAAGCATACTGTAGGAATTTCTACTCCAGCACTTGCTGGTAACCCGGGTGATGTTCATTATAACGCTATTCCATCTACGGGTGATTATATTGGTTGGGTTTATACTAATAATAATAGATGGGAAAAGTTTGGAAGAATCTTCCCATATTCGGAAAATGCTGTTGGACTATCTGCAAATGGAAACTTTGTTGGTGTTGCATCCAACATAGACATAAGAGGATCTGGTCCGATTAAGATTAATGGTTCTTTTGGATCTGCGATAGGTATCGCAACCATTACAGTTTCTTCCGACAATATTGCTATTGGTCTCGCTAATAGTACCTCATATGTTGGATTAACAACTCAAATTAAGTTTGTAGGCACAAATCTTCGTGTAGATACTCAATACAATACAACAACTGGCATTTCTACAGTCAATATTATTGGACTTGGTGAAACTTCAATTTATAGAGCAAATCAGTTTATTAAATTGAACGCAACGCCAACTAATTTCTTAAAGGCAAATGGTGCAGATGCCCCATTATCATATTCCGAAGTTACCACAGCTCTTGGATTTGTTCCCACCAACAGTTCCTCTCTTACTGGTGCATATCCATTAGGAAACTCAGCTGTTGTTGATAGTATTGATCAGGCAATTAATGGTGGACCTTTCAATGGTTCAAGAACTGATTTCTCCATGAAGATTAATGGTACTAACTATATACCATCAGGTAATGCGGCAAACCTTATAGTTTCTATTGGGGGAGTTATTCAGAAACCAGGAACTGACTATACAGTTCTACAAACTGCTGGGGATAACACAAATACAATTCGCTTTTTAACCCCACCACAGGCAGGAAAATCTCACTTCATAGTTGCATTAGGTGCTCAGGGTGCATTATTATCTGATAACTCTTGGAAGAACAAAGGTGAACTTGTTGTTGGATCTGCAAACAACAGTGCAATAATTGTTGGACCTGGACCTGAAGGTACTATGTTAACAATTGATTCAACTGTAGGTGCTGGCATAACTTGGAAAAATCTATATTCAACAACATCGACTACAGCAAACAAAGTGTTAGTTAACAAGGAATTTTGTTCCGTAACTCAAAATAATACCACAATAACTTTGCCAACAAATCCAGTGGCTGGGTGGTTTGTTACAATAAACAACACAGGCAATTTCCAAAATATTACCATCGCAAGAAATGGTAGTTTACTCATGGGACTTGCGGAAGACATGATAATGGATGTCGGTTATGTTTCGCTGAATCTCATGTTTGTAAATAGCACCATTGGTTGGCGATTATTCTAAATTAGGAGGTTACTAAAATGTCTCAAACACAAGTAGATTTAATTTTAGATGGAGCAGTGGGGACTGCAGATATTGCCAATTCTGCAGTCACAACTGCAAAAATTGCTGACGGGAATGTTACGGCAGCAAAAATTGCTGCCGCAACTATCACAAAAGATAAACTTGCTGCTGATGTTTCTTTTAAGACTCCATTTACAACAAATGGATTTTCTAATCCTATTTGATTAGGTTCCGTCTTCTTTGATTACAATAATATTGTAAGCACCGCATGTTGCACTAAATGATTGATTTGCGGAGAGAACAATTTCATTAGGAAAAACAAGAGGCTCACGACCTTTTGCTATACTTGTTGAACCTCCAGTAAGGGATATTCCACCCCAATTCATCAAAGTACAATTTGCCATGAAGTTTATCACTAATCTTACATTTTGACCGGTGCTATTGGTATATGTTGCATTAGTACTTCCACTTAAAACTTGAGAAGCCATATTAATTCTGAAATACTTTTATAATATTTATAAATAAGTAAAAAGGTAGGCGCTCTCCTCCAATGGGAATAAATAAGAATTTTGTTGTCAAAAACGGTTTAGAAGTAAACAATAATCTTATCTTTGCCGACGCTACAAACGATAAAGTTGGTATTGGTACTACCGTAACAAGAGCAACTTTAGATGTTCGTGGTGGTATTGCCGCAACTCATATAAATTTAACCGGAATTGCAACTTTCCAAACTCTTGTACTTGAAGGACCAGTAGCTGCAGGAAGTCTAACAAGTTTAGGATCAACTGGACAGTATCTAAGAACAACTTATAGTGGAGTTGAGTGGTCAAGTTTTCCTAATTTTAGAACGGTACAAACTTATACTGCTTTTGATGGACAATTTGAGTTTCCATTTACTCATACACCAAATGAACTTGATGTTTTTGTCAATGGTGTAAAATTATCAAGTTCAGAATACTATGATAGCAGTGTCGATGTAACTTTAGTTTCTTCAACAAATCAGGGTGATATTGTAGAACTTGTTGGTTATGGTGTGCTCGGCGCATATACTGGCGGATCAACTATTAATGGTATTACAGTTCTTGATGAAGGAACACCTGTAGGTACAGTTGATTTAGTTACATCAATTAACTTTGTTGGCGGTGATGTAGTTGCTGCTGGCACGGGTGCAGGAGTTACAGTATTCATTACACCAACTGACATAAACTATATCGATGGTGATGCAAGAATCACTGGAATATTGACTGTAGGTTCTTCAAGTGTAACTATAAATGGTCCACAAAATAAAATTGATACTGGAACTATCACAACTGACGAATTAAATGTAACTGGACAACAATATTCAAGTTTAAATTTTACAAAGACAGTAGATAATCCAGTTTCTATTGGATCAACAGAAATAATTTTAGACAGTAGTTCCGATATTATAGTTGGAGATAGAATTACTGTAGTTGGAGTGCTAACTTCAGCACCTGTTGTTGCAATAACTACAACTGCAGTTACTCCATATAATAGAACATTTTTAAATACTTCAACAGCAATTAACACTGGAATAGGTTCAACAGCAATTGGTGTTGCAAGTACAATTGGAGTATCTGTTGGAAGTTCTATCAGTATCGTTGGTATTTTTACAGATGTTCCAGTTGTTGGATTCTCAACAATTTTAGTTCAAAGTGGTTATGTTAATGCGGTTTTAATCAGTCCCGGATTTGCAAAAACCACTGTAATCCCGATTAATTCTCCAGTAGGATTCTCAAGTAGAGTTACTCAAAAAGATGTAGTTCAAATTGGAGCATCCAGCACAATATCAACCGGAATTAGTTCTGCAAGTTCTGTATTGGTACAAAGATTTGTAAATTCTTCCGGTCTTTCTGTAGGAAATGTATCAATATCTGCGGGTATTGTTACTGCATCATCTGGTATTATAACATACTATGGTGATGGACAATATTTACTTGGCGTAAGTGTTGGTAGCACCCAATATTGGAATAAAACATCAGTTGGAATTCATACATTATCTAATGTCGGCATAGGAACAACGGCAAAATCAGCATATTCTTTAGATGTAAATTCTGATATTAACTTTGGTGGTTCATTATATCAAAATGGCAGTCTTTTTGTCGCTTCGCGTTGGACTACTGGAGCAGGAACAACAATTTACCGACAAAGTAGAGTTGGTATAGGTACAACAAAAGCAGATACTGACTTGCATGTACAAGGAGATCTTAAAGTAACGGGAAATATCTTAGATAAAGATGGAAATTTTGGTTCTTTGGGTTATGTCTTAGGAAGTGATGGTTCTAATGTTTCTTGGATTAATAGTTCAACATTAGGAATCCAAGGTGCTCAAGGAATTCAGGGACTTGATGGTATTCAAGGTCTCATGGGAATTCAGGGAAATGAAGGTTATGTTGGTCAAGATGGTTCCCAAGGTTCTCAAGGTGTTCAAGGAATTCAAGGTAGATCAAATCAAGGTGTTCAAGGTCTTCAAGGTTCTAATGGAACACAAGGCACTCAAGGCACCAGTGTTCAAGGAAGAGAGGGAGCCTTTGCTGGTCAGGGAGCGCAAGGAACTGAAGGTTCACAAGGAACTCTAGGTCCTCTCGGCAATACAGGTCCACAAGGTGTTCAAGGTACTCAGGGACTTGCTGGACAAGATGGTGTATTATTGAATGTTGGGTCTTCTGGTTCATTTAATGTTGTTCTAACATCATCCTCCGCAGGAGTTACTACTCAAATTTCAAGTTCAGATTCGTCAAAACCATTTGTTTTTGACACATCTATTCCCGGTGTTGGAATTGGAACAACAACAATCAGTAGCAATTTGCATATTGGTGCTGGTAGAACAACTCCTAATGGAGCTCCAATCAAAGTTAATGCAGGATCTTTATTAACAACGCCAGAATCAAATGCAATTGAATATGATGGAGTGAATCTATTCGTAACACAAAATGATATTACAAATGGAACTAAGAGAGCATTTATTGACTCAACGCAATTTTATAGATTAAATGCAAACGGTAGTGATATTAGTGCAACAACGGCAGAAACCTCAGTTTCTTGGTTTGGAAACAATGTAGGAGTTTCACTTCTCTCTGGACATTATTATGAAATTGACTATAATCTCTTCTTCACGAAAACGACAGCAGGAACTTGCACATTGCTCTTCAGTTCTTCTTCCGGGTCTGGATTTGCATCATTAACTGCAACTGGTAATGTTACTGGTAATATTGACATTGTTGGTGGAAGAGTACTTGCAGGAACTGGTCAAACAGTCACAATGTCTCCATCAGCATCTATTATTAATGGTGCAGGAGGATTGATTCAGGTTAAAGGACTTGCTATACCATCTGCAGACTGCAGAGTGACTTTAAAAGCATTTGTCAGTGCTGGTACAATTACGCCGCTTAAGGATAGTTATCTAAAAATTAGGTGCTTAGGAAATTCAGACTCAATTGGAAATATTGCTTAATTATTTCGCTCCAATTCTAAATAAGACATAGGAGATCTACAAGAATGGCATACAACAGAGAACTATCGCAGTTTGCATCTTATTTGGGTGTAAATGATGCGGCTAAAAGAATAGGAATATTAACAGATATAAATGTTTCTGGTGTTGTTACTGCCAATTATTATCATGGAGATGGTAGATATTTAACTAATATTGTCGCATCATTTGTTCCAACGGGTCCAGCAAAATCAATTCAATTGAATAATGGTGGATATCCTGCGGGTGCAAATAACTTTTTTTATGATACAGGTACTGATAATGTTGGTATCGGAATTTCAACTCCAACATCAAAATTTCATGTAACTGACACTTCTCTTTTTACTGGAATTTCCACATTTACAAATACTACGCTTTTTAGAGGAAATCCAGTTATAATTGGATCTGCCACTTCAACTGGCACTCCATCACAATCACTTCAAGTAACTGGCAACGCATATATATCATCAAGACTTGGAATTGCTCTTACAGTTACGCCAACAACTCAAGTTTCTATTGCCGGAACTTTAGGATTATCTGAAGTTGGTGGTACTGGGAATAGAACTCTGATAACATCAACTACAGGTGGATTAATCATTAATCATAATGATTCTCAAGATATTATATTCCAGACTAACTCTACAAATAGATTTAGATGGAGACACGCTTCAAGTGCTCTATTAATTGGCGCAGATACCCCAACTGGAACGGCAAACCAAAGACTTCAAGTTGCTGGCGGTGCATATTTTAACGGATCTTTGGGTATTAATTTTGCTGCTCCAACATCAGCTCTTTATGTTGATGGCGATTCTTTCATATCCGGAGTCACAACATCAGCAAACTTTAATATAACAGGACAATACAGAGCAGGCAATGTACCAGTTATTGATTTCAACCGAAGATTATTAAATATCACAGCAGGTGCAATCGTTGGTATAAACTCTAATGGAATATATGTTGGTGCAGGTCTTACGACATTAGACTTTGTTGGAACTGGAGTAAGCGTTAGGGTCAATAACTCAACTTCACGAATTGAAGTTGCAATGAGAGATGAAGGTATTCTTGGATCATATGTTGAAGATGCAAAAGATATGTTTGGGCATCTACCTTTTGAAAAAAGAATATTAGCGAATGAAACAATCACAATTGGAAATCAAAATACAGGAGTCTCGTCAAGTTATGTTGTAGGAAATTTTGCAAAGTTAGTGATAGATTTTAACGGAACTTTAAACATTGATTCCAATAAGGTTGTAGTTATAAATCCACTGGGATTAAATAAATAGACTATAAATAACTAAAAAACAAATTAGGGATATGTCTCAACTAAATGTTGATAATATTGCAAATAGATTAGGGACAGGTGGACCTACTGTTCCTGCTTTGACATCTACGGGTAGCATTACTGTTCAAGGAAATCTGAATGTAACTGGAATTACAACTCTTTCTTCAGCCAATTTCCCCTCGGGATTTACCGTTTCTAGTGGTACTATTACTGCACCTACTTTTACATCAAATACTGCTTCAGGCACCGCGCCATTTACAGTTTCATCTACAACTAAAGTAAACAATCTGAATGCAGATTTACTTGATGGATATGATAGTTCGATATTTTTTAATGCAGGAAATCTTAGTTCTGGTACAATACCAACTGCAAGATTAGCATCAGGTACTGCTAACTCAGGAACTTTCTTAAGAGGTGATCAAACTTGGCAACCAGTCACATCTGCCGATTATAACTCTCTTGAGCAGATTTTTGGCGGAACAAGAAAAAGTATTTCGGCAATCTATAGTATTAATGCAAGACAAAATACTCTGAATGGTTGGGCAACTAATGGTCCTGCTGTAGCTGCTGGTCCATTGGTCAGCGATCTTCGTGCATATGGTGCCAATGGACAGTCTGATGCCGAACAGTGGTCTTGGTTTGGTTTAGGATTTATCCCAAGAGTAAATGATAGTACTTATAATTATGGAGATACTGGACAAAATTATCCTCTCACTAGACAGCAGATGAATGTGACTGGGAATAATATAGGTTCTCAAGCTCTATCAGGAGCATATCCAAACAGTACTTCTTACAACCCCGTAAGCATCTTAATGATGCCAATTCGTAATCATTCCAACATTTCTAAGACAATTACAATTTATGGAATGCATTCATCATATTGGTCATCTGGACATGATGGAAGTTCTTTGTGGGTATATTCTCCGGGACAAAACGGAACTTATAGTGGAGTAACATCTGGTACTTGGACAAATCTTGGGCAAAGAACTGGTAATAGTAGTTACGGACTTACTTGGTCGGCAAACATTACAATTCCAGCACAAACAACTTATGTTGTCATGCAAGTTGCAACATCATACTATTGGACAAATACTGGTGGTATTTTTTGGATGTATGACCAAAATAAATTCTATAATTTATCATCTACTTTTTCTGATCCATATATTCAAGTTGATAGTAGAATGATTAATACTATGAAATTTGCTGATTGGTATAGATACGGTCTAACTTCAACTAATCAGTATCAATTCTACAAAGTTTATAATGCATGTGCAGACATGTATGGTAATAGATAATATAAAAGGAGTACTCTAATGGCATACGTACAATTTAACGAACAAAATATTAGTACAGTTCAAGTATCATCTGAACAAGAAGGTGATGGTTGGTATTTAATTCCAACTGAACATGAAGGTCATAGTTTTTATAAACTTGTTGATGGGGAAGTAGTTCCATTCTCCGAAACTGAGGTTGAACAATTTAATCGCAACACATTTAAGAAAAGTTATCAAACAGAATTAAAAACTAAAGTTTCTTTAGTTTTAACTGAAACTGATTGGTTAGTTCAAAGACATTCTGAACAATCTAGTTCTAATGGAGAAACATCTTTATCCGATGCGGAATATTCAAGTTTAGTTGAATATAGATCAAATCTTCGTTTTCTTTCTAACGAAGATTTATATCCTGAAGAATATGTCTTTCCAGAATTTCCTCTGAAAAACAGATATTCGTTCAGTTCAATAAGTGATTTAGAATCTTTACTAAATTTAATTCCAAATTGAACTTGAGGTAGACACTCATAAAACTGTCCACTGACCTCCCAAAACCGACTTGGGAGGTTTTATAATGTCTAAAGACACCTGAGAAACGAATGAGGTACTCAAATCTGAACCGACTGATTTTTGTCGGCAGTTTTGTATGGGTTGCTCATTGGGCAACCAAAGTAACCGAAGCAGTGTTTAATGCACTATTCTGATGCTTACATTATACACCAGTGGATACAACTATAGCAAGCGTCGTTGCAATCAAGTTGTAGATTGGTTCATTTCCAAACACCTTCCAAGATATAAACTTGAAATCATTGTCAATCATCGTGGAATGTTACGCGATGGAGTTTATGGTTGGGTAGGAGTAATTGGTTGTAATTGGAGACCAAGATGCTTTGAGATTGAACTACACAATCATATGGACCCTGACCATTACACCAGAACCCTTCTACACGAACTCTGGCATGTTTATCAGCATGTTATGGGTGCTCTGAAGGATAAGCACGGAAAGAGGTACTGGAGGGGCATAGACCACTCTGAGACGGACTATGAAGACCAACCATGGGAACAACAAGCATTTCAAATGGAAGAAGTGCTTTTCAATGAATACTTAGACTACTTGACACAACACTGAAAACTCTGTACAATGACCTTTGTGGAGGTTGAAAAACTATGATCACTATGAAAGCTCCTAAGACCAAGAAGAAATTTGTAAGTGTAACACCGCTAAGTTCCAAGGCAAAGAATCGCTTTGTGAATATCATGCAATCACTTCATACAATGGAAGTGGAACAAGAAACTGATAACATGTTATTTTTGGTTTCTATCAATCGACAATACTGCACTTGGATTCCCAAGTCTGGTAATGAACATTGGAAAATTGAGAAATGATTGGATTGATTGCTGCGTTGACTTGTGGAATTTCTACATACTATGGAGTCGGAGACGGATTTCATGGAAAAGTTACTGCGAATGGTGAGCGGTTTGACGCTTATCGTTGGACTGCAGCTCACCCTTATCTACCTATGGGTTCACGCATACGGGTGACAAATCAAGACAATGGTAAACAAGTTATTGTTCGTGTAAATGATCGTGGTCCATACTCACATGCTGATTTGGATCTTTCTTATGCTGCTTTTGCTCACATTTCTTCTGTAAAAAAAGGTAACGCTGTCGTTTGTTGGAGGGTTGTTGGATGAAAAAACTGATTGTTCTTGCTGCACTATTGTTTGGTTCTCCTGTTTTTGCACAGTCTGCACCAGTAGTTCCTAAGGTAAAAGTTTATCGTCCTTTTGTATATGAAACAAACTGTATTTTAGAGTATGGTGTTCAAACCTATGATGATGTTTGTAAAGTCATTGAAACTCGTGAAACTGGTGGAGCATTGAGAACTCGTAACATTTTCTCCAATAAGTTTGGTTTGACTATCAAAGGACGGTTTGATAAAGAGAAAGGATATGTGACTTGGGATAGTCACAACAAATTTGAATATAAGTTTGATTATAAAGTTGGTGGTAGTGGTTGGACTTATGTAATGCCAGGTGTTCTTCTTGAAAATATTAGTTGGGACTGATGAAAGTTACTGAACATAACATTCAAGATACAGACTTGAATTTGGACGATATTATCGAACTAATTCGATTGGTTAAGAAAGAATCAAAAGAGCATGAAGATCGTGCTGTTTTGCTACGCTATGGTGTTTTGATTGGTAAGTTGGTCTGCCTTCGACATGACTTAATTTCTTAAAAAATTATAAACTACCTTAAATAGTAGTAGAATAGGAGAAAACCATGGTTGTATTTCTTACTGCAACCATTATTACTTGCTCTGACGCATTGAGTGTGATTCAACGCATTTCTAAAGTTGTGGGATTAACTGAAGTTCAAAGAACAGAAATTATTCAAGAAATCCGCAAAGTTATTCCTTCCTGTCCCGTTAAAGTAGTAAAACAATGAATGAAGAATCTCAAATTGACAAGTGGAATCGTGGACTGACTCTCTTTGAGGAAAGTGTATTGAAACCAGATCCTGAACTTCGCAACTGTGCTCATAACCAAAAGTGTTTTAATGAACTTATGGCAGTTCGTGAACAAGTCCTACAATATCTTAAGACATTGAGACAATGAGTTCTTATACCTTTTGGTTGATTATATTTGCTTTTGTTTTGTATTTTATTGCTACAGACCAATCAGTAGCGAGGGCATTTTATATGCTAACTCAACTAGCAAGAGTACAGTATGAAAAGACAAAGTGGTGGATTTTACATAATCCAGCAAATCCAATTGTAAAGTATTTTATGTGGAGAAGAGCATATAAACTTGCGAAGGAATTGCAACAGGAGTTAAAATCAAGAAATAAATAAACATTATCTGAGTAATACATATGCTCTCCACTCAATACCGTCTTCGCCTTGAAGCAATCTGTGAGCGAATTGTAAAAGGCGAATCTGTAGAGTTAAGCGACATGATTTGGGCAGAGAAGTTGGCAAAAGCAAATCGTTCCGCTGCAACACTTCTAAGGCAAGCAAGACGCCGTGCTGCAAATCCAGATATGCAAGAAGGAAGTTTAGATGACTTTATGAACGCATTGGATTTGGGTGATCCCGACCCTTCAAATCACCGCACTGGATTCAATGGAGCTGATGATATTATTGATTTCTTCACAGGAGACAAACCAGACGATTGGCGACAAAGAGACTGATGAAATATTTACTTTTACTTTTGCCATTTGCAACTCTACCCGCAAGTGCTATCACTTGGAGAGAGTTTTGGGAACCTTTTGAACCAAGAGTTTATTATAGAGAACCAATTTGCACAGAAGTTGTGTATCGTGAAGAATATGTGCCAGGCAATAGATGGAATCCTGGATATGTAAGGACTTGGAGAGAACGAGTCAGAGTTCCTTGTTCAATTTATAATTAAGTTGTATTAAGCAATCCACATAAACCTCCTAGATAGTGGTAGAATAGTAAGGTCATAAAAATGAACTGAAAACTCTTTATTATGATATTCTTTGTGCGTGGAGGTCATTATGCACAATTTAATTTCTTACAATCAACTTGCTGGGTGGAAAAAAATCGGTAATACGCTAGATGAGTTTATAGACCAGCACGAAATTATGAATTCATATTTTGAATGTCTAACTGAATGTGATGAGGATACGCAGAGTTGTAGAAGAATATGTAGAAAACTCTTGACCACATAGACCAGTTTAAAGTCTGTCCATTCACCCTTGACTTTCGCGGTCAAGGGTTTTATAGTAGGTGCATAGACATCCAAAGCAATGACCTACACAGCAAAACTCAAAGTTTCTTTTGATACTGAATGGACTCCAAGTTATTCGTCTGGAATGTATGACGACGAAACTCTTCCTGAGGAGCATTATACTTTTGAGATTCCCTGTGAAGACATCAACACCATTCAACTCTTCCGTTTCTTTGGAACTGTTGCCCGCACGATGGGACATAATGAAATTGGTATTATGAAAGGTGCTTGTTCGCTTGCATTTAATGATATGCGTAGTGAAGAAGATATGCGTAAAATTTCGGAAGAGTTTGAGCTGATGATGTCAGAGGATTATTCTAAAGAACTCCGTAGGTTGGAAGATGAGATTTATGATCTGAAAGCAAAACTTTCACGCTGCCAGCAACCCGAAAATCCTCAATATACCGATGAGGAAATGTCAGCAATGACTCATCAAGAATGGAATGGTGTTGTTCCTGGGTCTCCTGAAGCAGTTGAGAAAGGTTGTAAGTGTCCTGTAATGGATAATGAAGAGATGCCTGAAGAACGCAAGTGGGTTAATGCTGATTGTCCTATTCACGGTAAAGTAAAATGACTGAACGAGCACAAGAATTTATGAATGAAGTATGGGAACACCGAAATAATTTCGGTGCTGATACTGAAGAAAAGTTAGTTTCTGCTATTCTTTGTCTTGCTGCAGAAAAAGTGCAGTTCTTTACGGCTCAAGATGGTAGAATTGTTTTGGATAAAGGTGATATGATTCGACTTGCAGAGGAACTAAACCAATGAAAATCTTTCAAGTCGCAAAATGGGGTGTAAGAGAGGATTATGGTAAAGAGTTCTACCTATCACTCTTTCTTACTGAACGATATTCACTGCTTCAAGTTGCAGTTGATTTTGGTGAATATGGTAAGTGGATTGAGTGGCCTTATCTTCAAATCTCTATGGGATATGGTAGACTGTTTTCCTTTCTATTCTCTCTTGGTCGTTTAGGATTTACTTTTGATATCTGGGGGAGAAACTGGCGTGATGAGTTGTTCTATCAAGCAAAAGATTATATGAAGTTGAAAGATGACTAAACCTCTACCTGACAAAAGAGAACTTGATATAATGTGGACTGTTGCAACCAGTACCAGTTTGGAAACTGGCACAAGACCTAACATCCATTTTGCCAGGATGCTGTATGATGAGTTCAACGACATCAAACCCCCAGTAGGACTTGGAAAATGAGTGGTGGACATTTTGGTAACTGTGGTTACGATTACTACAAAGTTTATCAGTTTGCTGATGAATTGGAAGATGAGATTCTCAAAAATGGTCAGAAACGTGAAGATGGTGGATACTATGGTGAAGAGTATTATCCTGCTTTTGAACCAGAAACTATCGAATATCTAAAAGAACAACTGCCAAAAATGAAAAAGATGGCAGAGATTATGAGGCATATTGATTATCTGTATTCAGGTGATCATGGTGAAGATAGTTTTATGGAACGGGTGAAAGAAGTGGAGGCTAAGTATGAAATTTGATGGAATTGATTGGGCAGTTTTGTTTGTATTTTTTATTGCAATCGTTGCTGGTGCTATCATCACCTATGATGCCCAACAACAACGAGTATTATTCCAACAAACATACAATAAAAACTTGGAGTGTCGTCAAGCACTCAAAGACCAAACAGTAGTAAGAGTGAATGAGATTTGTGGAGAAGTTCCTGTGATTGGAGATTTTGTGAAATGAACCAATATTATAACGACTATCCAAAAGAACCTATTGGTGGTGGTAATCCTTATTACTGCTGTTCTTATTGTAAGATAAGTGACCCACAAATCAACGGAGAACTTAAAAATCATACAGAATGGTGTGAGTATCGTATTCAAAAGGAACTTGGAAAATGATTGAACTTCGTATCGTTGAGAATGAACTGGGAATGAAACCAGATATTCAGTATCGTCATCATATGCTTAGAGTTGATGCAAATGGAGCATTATGCCCACCTCCACATGAGTATGTGTGGAGTGAATGGAAAACTGCCGAATGGGTAACAGCAGAGACACTTGAAGAACTGGCACAGTAGGCATCCAGAGTGGTCTGTGATGCCTTATAATACTTTCATACACACAGAAACCTGATTACCTGAAATGACCAAAAAAGAATTTATTGAAAAGTATGGTGATGTGAAGGTTAAGTTTTCCACATACTACAAATATACTTTTACTTATGTTGGAGAACTTACTGATGGTGGCAAAATCTCTGTTGGGTATGGTGGAAATTATGACGACATCTATCGTTATGATGTTTCTGCTGATTATGAAGAACCTGTGAATTCAATAGAACCTTATTGTGGAACTGCTTATGATAAGGATGGTAATGTAGTTGATGATTTTTATGATTATTGATGTATAAAGAAAATGGGGATATGATGAATAAACCAACCTTCCCAAAACCCCGTCTTATCCGTGAAGATTTTCTACCAGAACAGATGAAAAAGTATCGTATCAAAAAAGAAACTTATGGTGATACTACAAAGTATTATCCACAAGAGAAATTTTTGTATTGTTGGTATAATATCTTTGCCTATGAGGTTTATTTTGATGGTGGATACGATACTCTAGAAGAAGCACGGAAACGACTTTGTGAGTATTGTAGAGAACCTGTTGTAGAATACTTGGACTTTGACCCTGCGAGAGATTGTGGGTGAAGAAGACACTTGACGAACTGGAACAAGGGCACTTCGCAGGTGCTCTTTTTTGTTGTATAATACTCTCATAAGCAACCAAACCGATGACTAATCCTATCATTCCCAAAATCGCATACATTCCTCTGGAATACCATATGTCTGTTGAAGATTTCTTGGAAGTTTGGAAGGATATGGAAATGGAAGAGGAACCCACACAAGAAGATTATGATACTTTTATTCTTGATAGGGGAAAATCGTATTTTTATGATATGCGAGGAGAACTTGAACTTTACATTCGTTTGATGGAGGACAACTGAAATGTCTAACCCAACTGACGAACAAATTGATGAACTCTGGGATGAGATTGGAGGGTATTACAATCTTTATCCCGAAGTTAGAAACACTATTCGTGAGGCACTCAATCGTTGGGGAAATGTGGAGATTGAAGAATGACTTACGAAGTTCAAACTTGGGATGACGCAGATAAAACTGTGTATTATGAAACCGTAGAGGATGCTATTGATTATGAGAGTGCTCGTGATATAATTGTAGAGAAGTATCCAAATCGTAAAGTAATTGCTGTGATTAGAAAATGACTTTACTTGAAACACTTGAATACTTTCTCACAGAAACCGCAGCAGATATGGATGGTTTGTCTTGGGAAATCCGTGAGGAAACTAACTATGAGGACAACAACATAGACCATTTGACTGAATGTTATGACTTCAATAAAGAACTTTATGATAATCTCAAACAAATCAAATCCATTATTGAGGAACTGAAATGAAACTCACAGCACACGAACTCGCAATTATTATTGATACTATCAATCAGTCTTTGCGGACTTCTAATTGGAGTGGAGTATATACTCACAAGTCAAGGGAGGATGTGAGGAATGTGATTGCCGACATTATGGGTGAAATGAGTGTAGAGATTATCACAGACAAAACAGAATTCACTATTGATGCTGACGCAGGTATTTGAAATGACTGAACCAACAGACACAGAAATCCTTGAGTTTCTACTCAATCAGTTCCAAGCACACAATCTCAAAATGAATGGTGAAAGTGATTGGGTGTTTATGAATGGTGGGTCTCGTATGAACCATCTAAAAGGAAAAACCGTAAGAAATGCTGTAATTGCTGCTATGAGGGCAAAATGAAACTCTACCGATACAACAAAGACGGACACCTTTATACTCTCTATGAGCAGTTGAGACCATTCTATAATCTTGTAGCAGTTCCTTATTTTCCCAATCAAGGCATTCTTGCTAAAAGTAAGAGGAATATTTCTATGAATGACTTTATTGTGGTTGCTGAACGATGACTGATGAAGAATGGGAAACCTCACTCAAAAGTATGAATGAGTATGCGAAGAAATGGGTAGATGAAGAAATTGATAAAATCAAGTATAATATCATTAAAGACATTATTAATGGAGAATTGAATGAGAAACTTTGATGGAATTGATTGGGCAGTTTTGTCTGTATTCTTTATTATGATCGTTGCTGCTGGTGTTATCACTTATGATGCCCAACAACAACGAACACTCTTTCAACAAACATACAATAAGAACTTGGAGTGTCGTCAAGCACTCAAAGACCAAACAGTAGGAAGAGTGAATGAGATTTGTGGTGATGTTCCTGCTATTGGAGCTTTTGTGAAATGATTGAACCAGGACTTATTATTCCTTTTATACTTGGTATTCCAACGATTGCTACTGTGATATTCTTTCTTGGTTTCAATATCGGTGGATATAATGGTATGAGTGTAGGAAAGGATGCTGGTATTGTGTATTGTATGGAACAACCAAAGGAATGTAAAATACAGTATGATTACCTGAAACTTCAAGAGAACCAGAAATGAACCAAATACTTGAAGGTTGGAAAATGGTTCTCAAAGATTATCGGCACTGGAAAATGATACTTAAATATCCTTATGATGTTTTTGATTGTGCTGTTTTCTTTGGTAATCTTGCTCAACCACCAAACTCACTTGATGATTATATCAAAGAACTGAAAGAACTTGACCCAGATTGGGAGAAGAATTATTATGATAATCTCTGGGTTCTTTATGATGGTATTGAGCAACGAATGGAAGAAACAGATAAGTTGTTTAAAGAAGTTGATGGGGTATTGAAATAACTATGACTGACCTTACACCAGAACAAGTTGAGTTTTTACAAGGACAACTAAAATCTCAACTTGAGTTTGCCGATTTACTCAAAAAACTCAATCAAAACGACCCTGAAACACAAGAAAATCTTTCAAGATTAGAAAAAGACATTCAACTACTTCAAACTAAACTAAACTTGGAAAAACTCTAATGAAACTCACAAAAATGATATTTGACTACTGGAAATATTGGATGGAAGCACCAGAAGATAGTATCTTGTGGGGACTTTCTGCTGATACAGAAGGGTTGTGTTATTATGATGGATATTCTGCTACATTTTGGTATTTGTTGAATGTTCGGTGGTATGAGATGAATAATAAACTCTATGCTAAAATGGATAGTAAAGAACCTTATGACCCTGATTTGAGGGATTTTGATGAGGATTACCTATTGGAGAACGGATACAAATGATTGAAATGAGAGTTGTATTACACGAAAATCGTATCAACCCAGAAATCCAGTATCGTTTTATGTTGTTTTCTATGGGTCAGGGTGGTTATTTGTGTCCACCAAATCCTGATATGAAATGGTCTGAATGGAGAACTTGCCCTTATGTAAAATACGAAGAGATTGAAGCATAAATAAAAATGTCTGTTGAAACCGCAATCTCTACGGACAGATTAGGTGCTCTTTTGGGCACCTTTTCTATTATAAATACTAATGCGGTTTCAATAGAATAGAAATGGTAAATCCTAACAGATTTTATACCTACGCATATTTGCGGGCAGATAAAACACCTTACTATGTTGGTAAAGGCACTAAAAATAGATTGTATGTAAAGAAAAAGAGTGAAGTAAGACCTCCAAAAGACAAAAGTAGAATAATTTTTCTCAAACAGAACTTAACTGAAGAAGAAGCATTCAAGCACGAAATCTATATGATTGCTGTTCTTGGTAGAAAGGATTTAGGAACTGGTATTTTATATAATAGAACTGATGGTGGTGATGGAAATTCTAATCCAAGTGAAAAAACCAGAAGAAAATTAAGTGAGGTAAATACAGGAAAAAATAATCCAAACTATGGTAAAAGGGGGGAGAATTATGGTAAGAAATGGTGGAATGATGGATGTGGTAATGTAGTTCTTTCTATAGAATGTCCTGGAGAAGGTTGGGTTTTGGGGATGGATGAAGAAATGAATAAGAAAAAAAGAAAGTGTGGTAAAAATCATCCTGCTTATGGAAAAAAATGGTGGAATAACGGATGCGGAAATGTAAAACAATCTACAGATTGTCCAGGAGAAGGTTGGGTTCTTGGAATAAGTGAAGAAATGAATAGAAAACAAAGTGAAAAGATGAAAGGAAGAAAATGGTGGAATGATGGATGTGGAAATAATAAACTTTCAATAGAATGTCCTGGTGAAGGATGGGGTTTGGGAATGAATAAAGAACATAAAATAAAATGTAGTACATCAAAACAAGGAAAAAAATGGTGGAACGATGGTTGCGGTAATACCAAATTTGATGTAGAATGTCCTGGAGAAGGTTGGTTTTCTGGTCGTGGAAAACTTCCAAGAAAACTCAAATCACTATAAAATGAAAAATGACTAAAAGAAAAGATTATGTAATTGATACAAGTAAAATCAAAACACTCAAAGATGTAAGAAACATTTTTGAGTGTCTGGGTATTATTTGTGATATAAGCATTCTTGAAGAAAATGACCCAAGATATGAACTTGCTAAAGAATACTTTGTTATTCCTTATGTGGAAGAACCACGAAAGTCATTAGAAGAAATTCAACAAGAACTTGATGAAAAGTTTGAGAAACTGATTGAGAAAACTCATCTTGAATATAGGATTGGGCACAATTGGTTGTATAAGAAAAAAAGGTATGAGGAGTTCTGTAAGAAGCAGGATGAGGATTTTGAGTATGCCCGTGAGAATGGATTTTTCCCACCTAAACTTACAGGAACATTAGATTACTCTAACCTTATTGCGACTGGTAGTAATATTACTTCCAGTTTTGTGATTAGGTGTGGAACTGATAATGCAGGGTATTATACTATTGGTGCTGGTATTGTGAAATATTATATGAATAAGAAACCTAACTGGTTGGTGAGGAATTGTGCTAAAATCTTCTTTGACTTTACTTGGAAAGATGTATGAAATACCCACAATCAGTGAATAAATCCATCTTCATTAGAGAAGTGTATGAAGACACTTATGAAACCCCATATGACTATATTGTAGATACTATGATTTGGGAAAATCGTGTTGATGAACTTCATACGATTTGGTGTAAAGGTAAAGAACCACGAAAGGATGAAAAATGAGATACTACGAAACCAGAACTTACGAGCACCAGTGCGACTTTGATGCTAAAAACAGAGCAGAAAAAGCATCACAAGATTACTACAATAAGTGGATAAATCTTCGTAAGGAAGTTCGTAATCTTGTAAGAGAACAAAACCTTACTATCACTCCTGATTTTGCTAAACTGATTGGATTGAAATGACCTACCCATCGTATTGTTGCCCTAAATGTGGAGCACAGATAGGATATATTGGAAGGTTCTTTCAGTTTCTTCGTATTCCATTACATCGGTGTAAAGACACTTGAAGAACTGGCACAGGGGATGCTCTGAGTGCCTCTGGATGCCTTATAATACTCTCATACACACAGACACCTGAAATGACTAAAGTTGTTTATAATGCCTGCTACGGTGGGTTCGGTCTCTCTAAAGAAGCAGTTCAACGATACTGGGAAATCAAAGGACAACAAGTTTGGATTGAAGATAATGAGTGGGGATTTAGTGTTTGGTTAGTTCCACCTGAACAACGACTGAAACCACAAACCACAAAAGAAATCCTTACTATGAGTAAAGATGAACTAACTGCTTACAATAAAGCATATTCGGCACAATCTTGGTATTATGGTGATGCTGTCCGTCACGATCCTGCTCTGGTTCAAGTTGTAGAAGAACTGAAAGACAAAGCAAACGGAATGTGTGCTAAACTTCGTATTGATGAAGTTTCTGGTCCTTATCGTATTGATGAGTATGATGGATATGAGAGTGTAGAAACTCCTGGTAGTTATGATTGGATTATTCCCTAAACTTTATTTGAGGTAAATTATGAAACAAGATAACTTTATGCGTAATTTGATTACAATTGCAGTCGCATTTATCCTCTCTCTGTTTATTATTGATGCAATCGTTGGTCCGATTTACCGAGTTTGGGAACAATCTCAAACTGGTCGTGCAGAACTTGCCCGTGCCGAAAGTAACCGACAGATTGCAGTGCTTGAAGCACAAGCAAAGAAAGATTCGGCACAACAACTTGCTGATGCTGAAATCATCCGTGCTACTGGTGTTGCTAAGGCAAACTCCATTATCGGAGATAGTCTAAAGGGTAATCCTGCTTATCTTCAGTATCTGTGGATTACTCAAGGTGAAGAAAACACCAGTCGTACTGTTTATATGGTGCCGAGTAATGGTGGAGCACCTGTTCCCACTTTTGACATTCAAAAGTGACACTCTAACAACTGGCACACCACTTCCCACAAGGAGGTGGTTTTGTCGTATGATGCTCTCATACGCATGGAGGTCTAGCAGTGAATCCGATTAAAGTTTTTATCGCATCTATTCGATGGGGGGAACTTTCCCCCTCTGACATTGAACTTGTAGAGTCTTCTACACTGAAGCAAGTTCTTCGAGCATCTTATCTACGACGTACTATTTTTTCACCTCATAATATCGTTGTTCTTGAAAAATGACCACAACTATTAAACGCAAATTTGTCTGTGTTGAACCTGTTTCTAGTGTCGCAAAACTTCGGTTTGATACAGAAATGGACCATCTTCATAGTTGTTATGTGGACGATGAAAAGGATGGTCTTATGTTTCTGACTTCTGTGAATGGTAAGTACAAATTTACCTTAGATAAAAAACAAGACTTTAACTGGCAAATTGTTAAGTGATATGATGAAAAGTATTTTTCTTCTTGCTACACTCCTTCTGACTTCTCCTGTTTTCGCACAAGAAACTAAAGGGTATCGTCCTTTTCGATATGAAACTCCTTGTGGATTGGAAACAGAAAATTATTTTTTTGAAGATACCTGCGTAGTGATTGAAACTAGAGAATCAAATGGTGCTTTACGCACCCGTAACATTTTCTCTAATAAATTTTCACTAACTATTAAGGGTAGATTTGATAAAGAGAAAGGATATATGACTTGGGATAGTCATAATAAGTATGAATATAAGTGGGATTATAAAGTTGCTGGTTCTGGTTGGACTTATGTGATGCCTGGAGTTCTAGTTGAAAACATTTCTTGGGATTGATTATTATGTTTATTAAACCTTATGTTGCTTATCCTATTTTGATTTTGATTGCAATCACTGGATATGCTATTGGTGGTACAACTTCTGTCACTACAATCACTAATAATACACTTAAAATGTGTAATCAAAAACCACTTGAATGTAAGTTCAAGTATGACATTTTGATGTATAATGAAACTGGTAAAGTTCCTTACACTCAACCAAAACCTCAAACTGAAGAAAAACAAAATAAAAAATGAATGAAAGAGCAAAAAAATTAATGGATGAGATTTGGGCAGCAAGAAACTCTGGTGCTGATACAGAAGAAAAGTTGATTGCTGCCGTTCTTCGTATTGCTGCTGAAAATGTTCAATTTTACACTGCCCAAAACAACTTGATTGTTCTTGATAAAAATGATATGCTAGAGTTAGCAAAAGAACTAGAAGAATGAAATTTATTAAATTTAAATATATTCAAGATTTTGGACACGAATATTACTTTTGTGTTCTAAAAGGTAAAAATCGGTCTTTCTTCCAATTCTCTGTGAATTGGAATGATTATGCTGGTTGGCCTTATTTTCAAGTTTCATCTGGTTGTGGCAGACTTCTTTCTGTTCTTTTTTGGGTTTACCGACTTGGTATTGATTTTGATTTGCTTGGATATAATTGGCCCGATAAGTATGATGACTGATGAGTATTTCCGAAAAAGCAAAGATATACCATAATGTTTGGTGTTGTGCTTATCAAAGGAGACATAATGCCAAACTTAAAAAAGATTGGGAACTTTACGACAGAGAGCATCAAACAGTTTTGATGTGTTTGAATATGAGGGATGCTAAGTTTTACCAATTTGACTCAGAAAAACCAAGATATTTAAAATGACGAAACCTCTACCAGATAAAAAAGAACTTGATATAATGTGGACGGTCGCAACGAGTACCAGTATTGAAACTGGCACAAGACCCCACTATGGGTTTGCAAAGATGCTGTATGATGAACTCAACGATATCGAACCACGAGTGAGGTTAAAAAAATGAGTGGAGGACATTTTGGAGATTATGATTACTACAAGGTAGCACAGTTTGCTGATGAACTTGAAGAAGAAATTCTCAAGAATGGTCAGAAACGTGAGGATGGTGGATACTATGGTGAAGAATACTATCCTGCCTTTGATGAAGAATGTATTGAATACATGAAGGCACAACTCCCTAAACTTCGTAAGATGGCAGAGATTATGAGGCACATTGATTATCTGTATTCAGGTGATCATGGTGATGATAGTTTTATGGAACGTGTAAAAGAAGTGGAGGCAAAGTATGAAACTCTTTGATTATGAAACCTATGAAGATTTTGGGAAGGAGTGGTTTTTCCAAGTCCTTAGATTCCAAAAGTTTGCTCTACTGGATATCACAGTTCAGTGGGATGATTTTGGTTCCGATTCTATCCTCCCAGAATTTTCTTTGTGTATCAACTCTAGTACGTTGCTTTCATTTTTCATCCGATACAAAAGATTTGAATTTGATTTGAGTGTAATTACTGCACGACCAAGAGACCTTGAATGGTACAGGAGAAATCGTGATGACTACTAGAGCACTGCAAATTTTGGAATCCACAATGGAACTCTCTATGAGACCCAAAAGTAAAGATAGGCAGAAATTGATTGCTCGTGTAATCAATGAAGTTGCTGATAGGTTATGCACTGATTGTGGAGAACTTGAAGACCCCGTATCTGTGTTGCGTGAAATTGCTGATGAGGTAGAAGCATTATGAGTAGAAAATCCAGAGTACAACAAATAATGAATGAGTATTATAGTAAGTTGGGTCCAGGACCATATTACTATGATAACTCTGCCGTTGCTGCTGCTCTCCGTGAAGCAGTTGAAGGTCTCAATATTGAGGATAGACCAGAAAAAGAACTTTCTATTGAAAAACACCATTTCATCAAAGGACAAAACTGGGTAAAGGATGCTATACTGCGTCTTGCTGATGAACTGGAGGATGATGAACTATGACTGAACGAGTTTGGACACTACATCTCAATCATTCTGATGTGATTGAGATTTACAACACCACTACTGATGCTATCATCAAACGAAAGATTGAAAATCATTTCCTTGCTGATAAGATGAGTAACTGGAAGAACTGGTCTCCAGAACAATGGGATGCTGTGAGAAAATACTATGATGCTCACAATGATTATCCCAAAGATTGTTGGTGGGATGTAGAAAAAGGTGATTGGTCTTATTTGGGACCAGATGGAGAACTTCATGGTCCTGCTTATTTTCCTATGTGCAATTGATTATGGTTGAGAAAATTAAGTTTGTATCAGTCACCCGTGTGATTGATGACCGCAAAGGTATTCATTATCTTGATGCTATTGATGAGAATGGTATCCACTGGTCTGCAGAGATGGATAACAAACAAGAGAAATGGTTGGTGTATTCTAAACTCTGGACCAGAGACCCCCAACATCCCTACGATATTTGATGGAGAAAATTAATGAAAGTAGATGGTAGAGAAGTATTTGTTGCTATCTGTGTTATGCTTGGATTTACCATTATGGTTGGTATGATATACGGGTATTTCTATACCGATATGCAGAGGCAAAGTTTGTATCAGAAAACCTACGACAAATCTATGGAGTGTCGTATTACTTTCAAAGGTAGAAGTCCAACAGAAGTAAATTCTTATTGTGGTGAAATTCCTAAACTTGAGGATTTTGTGAAATGAAACTGACAGCACACGAATTAGCAGTTATTACTGATACACTCACTCATTCTCTAGCAGTATCAAACTGGAGTGGTTATTATACTCCCAAGTCAAGGGAGAATGTGAGGGATTTGATTGCTGTGATTATGGATAGTATGAGTGTAGAAGTCATCACAGAAAAACCAAACTTCACTATTGATGCTGACGCAGGTATTTGAGATGACTGAACTTCGTCTATGTAAAGATTGTAAGTGGTATAAGAAAGATTGGTTTGAACACCTTACTGGTGCTGGAACTATATTTGATACTTGCCACAATCCAGTATTAAGTCAAAATCTGGTGACTGGAAAAAGTAATGGTCGTAAATTCTGTGATAATATGAGATTACCTTATGGTGGATGTGGTGAGGAAGGAAAACTTTGGGAGGCACGGAAATAATGAAAGTTTATGATTACCGAATTGTAGAAGACCTCAATTTGAAAACTTTGAAACCTTATTTTTTCATTCAATATTATCATCTTGCTGAAAAAAAATATGTTCTTCACTCAGATGCTACATTCCAAACACTTGAAGAAGCACAAGAATCAATACGACTACTGAGAAAATACAAAGAACCTGTGTATCATTATGTGGAGTGATTTATGACTGATTGGAAACCAACCGAACAAAACATAGGACAACCAGTATCAGATACTTACATTCCACCAGTAGGAACTTTACATATTGGAAGTAAGTGGTATGATGTAGATACTACTAAAATAACTTCTATCAAAGATGTAGAGGCATTATTTTTTGCTATTGGATTGAAAATATCTGAAACTAATGAAAGATTTGATGAGGTAAAATATCTCCTCATAATCCCAGAAAACCCAAAAACTCTGGATGAAATCACACAAGAGTTTGATGAGAAGATTGATAAACTGATTGAGAACACCAAAAATAAGTTCCATCAATCCAAGTATATTTCAGAAAAATTATACAACACAAAGTTTGATAGGATTATTCAGGACTTTGAGTATGCAAAAGAGAATGGAAACTTCCCACTCAAACTAAACCTTACTTATGGAACTGGATTGAGTGTTAATTCTTGTATTGAAACCTCTTTTGTAATCAAACAAGGAAACAAACACGAAGGTTATTATACTTTTGGTAATGGACGATATATCAGGTATTATATGCCTACTAAACCAAATATGATTGCGAGGTTCTTTATGAAAACTTGTTTGGGATTTGTTTGGGTAGATGAATGAAATACAACAGACCTATGAATGTCTTTGATAAACTCCAATCTGGGTGGTATTGGTGCGGTGAAATTTATGAGGAATGGTGTTATACTATGACCCACGATGATGGGGAGTTCTTCCATTATCTTCAAAGTGATTATGTAAAATGTTGTGAGGAGTATTGGTATGTTGAGGACACTTGAAGAACTGGCACAGGGACACTCCAAATGCCCCTGTGATGCCTTATAATAGTCTCATACACAAAGAAACTCCAATGAAAGTCAACGGTTACGAAATCAAACCTAGTGCCAATCTTCAGGGTGCCAATCTTCGGAGTGCCTATCTTGAGGGTGTCAATCTTCAGGGTGCCAATCTTAACGGTGCCGATCTTGAGGGTGCCAATCTTGTGGGTGCCAATCTTAACGGTGCCGATCTTGAGGGTGCCAATCTTGTGGGTGCCAATCTTCGGAGTGCCTATCTTGAGGGTGCCAATCTTGTGGGTGCCAATCTTCGGAGTGCCTATCTTGAGGGTGTCAATCTTCGGGATGCCAATCTTCGGAGTGCCTATCTTTGGGGTGTCAATCTTCAGGGTGCCAATCTTAACGGTGCCGATCTTGAGTTTGCTGATGTAACTGGAACCATTCTGGAGAAGAAAGAAGAATCTCAAGATAATACTTCACTTTCTCAAAAGGTTAAAGAACTTGAAGAAGAACTGAAGAAATATAAAGAAAACAAAGAAGAATATGAACTCTACCTGAAACTCAAGGAGAAGTTTGAGAAGGACACCTTTTGAACTGGCACAAGGAGACCCCATAAGGTCTCCTACTGGTCTATAATACTCTCATAAGCAACCAAACCGATGGACTACGAAACCTACATCAACATTCAGCAGTATTCTTCTGATGGAGATTTTCATTTCACTCTCAAAGTGACTGATGTAATCAACCAAGATTTCTATTATGAGGGTAGTGCTCCTACTCTTGAAGATGTTATGAATTGTATCAAAATCTTCCTGAAAAATCACCAGAACTGAAATGACTACCACAATCACTCCCAAAGTAGCATACATTCCTCTGGAATATCATATGTCTGTTGAAGATTTCTTGGAGTGTTGGAAGGATATGGAAATGGAAGATGAACCAACCCAAGAAGATTATGATGCTTTTGTTCTTGAGAGAGGTAAATCGTATTTTTATGATATGAGAGGATTATTTGAAAAGTACATTCGTTTGGAGGATGCCTGATGAATAATGAAGAAATCATCAAACTTGCTAACACCTATGGGTTTGATAGGCACATAAGTAAAACAACACACGACATTTACTGGGAATGTGATGAAGAAGACCTCTTGAAGTTTGCCCAAAAAATCTATCAAATGGGTTATGATGATGGTTGCTACGAAACATCTTATTCCACTGGATACACTGGACTTTTTGGAGAACCACAATGACTAATACCGCATACCAAATCTGGGAAACATTCAAAGCAGAATTGATTGTAGAACCCACAGATGATATGAAAGAAGCACTTGCTGCTGCTATTCGTGTAATTGCGGATGAATTATCATACACAATCTTTATGCCTAATAATGATGTAACTGTAGTTGAGAAAAAAGCACTTTATGAACTTGCTAACGAATTGGAGGCACTATGACTGAACGAGCAAAAAAGATTATGAGAGCATACGAAGCAGAGGATACTTACAACTTTCCAAAAGATGGAGTTGCTGCTGCTCTTCGTAAAGTTGTAGAAGAACTCAAGTATATCGGTATTACTGAAAAGAACATTCTTGAACTTGCTGATGAATTGGAGGCACTATGAAACTCTACCGATACAAGAAAGACGGACACCTTTATACTCTCTATGAGCAGTTGAGACCATTCTATAATCTTGTAGCAGTTCCTTATTTTCCAAATCAAGGTATTCTTGCTAAAAGTAAGAGGAGTATTTCTATGAATGACTTTATCGTGGTTGCTGAACGATGACTGACGAAGAATGGGAAACCTCACTCAAAAATTTGAATGAGAATACAAAGAAGTGGGTGGATGAAGAAATTGATAAAATCAAGTATAATATTGTCAAAGACATTATTAATGGAGATTTGGAGGCACTATGAGTGAAGAACAAATCCTAAAACTTGTAAAAGAACACTTTGAAGAAGATTGGGATGAGAATGATGGTTGGGAGTATTCTGGAAACTTTGATGCCTTTGTGAAGTTTGCCCAAGAAATCTATGATAAGGCTTATGATGATGGTTGCTTCGACAATTATTGAGGACACTTGAAGAACTGGCACAGGGGATGCTCTGGGTGCCTCTGGATGCCCTATAATACTCTTATACACACAGACACCTGAAATGACTAATCTTCTTCAAAACTATACTCTTGAAGATTTCGTCAAATGTCGTAATCAAAAAGAGTGGGTTTGTGATAATTGTATGAAATGTGGTGATAGAGATTGTTGCTCTGGAAATCACATTATGTTTAGAGTTCCTAAAACTGATGATTGTCTTTGTTCCATTTGTGTGAGTGGATTGAAATGAAACCCTTTTTGGGAGAAGAAATGACTTACGAAGTTCAAACTTGGGATGACGCAGATAAAACTGTGTATTATGAAACCGTAAAGGATGCTATTGATTATGAGAGTGCTCGTGATATAATTGTAGAGAAGTATCCAAACCGTAAAGTAATTGCTGTGATTAGAAAATGAATTTACTTGAAACACTTGAATACTTTCTCACAGAAACCGCAGCAGATATGGATGGTTTGTCTTGGGAAATCCGTGAGGAAACTAACTTTGAGGACAACAACATAGACCATTTGACTGAATGTTATGATTTCAATAAAGAACTTTATGATAATCTCAAACAAATCAAATCCATCTTGGAAAAAAACTGATAAATAAAAATGTCTGTTGAAACTGCAATCTCTACGGACAGATTAGGTGCTTTCGGGCACCTTTTCTATTATAAATAGTAATGCAGTTTCAACAGAATAGAAATGACTTCACAAAGTCCAAGAATATACACATATAAGATTACCTTTGAAGAAGTTCCATACTACTATTATGGAGTTCATAAGGAAAAATACTTCAACGAAGAATACTGGGGTTCTCCTATAACAAACAAATGGTGCTGGGAACTTTATACAGCAAAGAAAAAAATACTTCAACTTTTTGATTTTACGGATGAAGGTTGGTTGAAGGCACAAGAAATTGAAGAAAGATTGATAAAACCATTTTTTAATACAGATAAATGGTGTCTAAATGAAAGTTGTGGTGGTAAAGTATCTCTAAAAGTTTTGCGTGAAAGTGGAAATAAATGTTATGAACTTGGTTTAGGAGTTCATTCACTAACCAAAGAGCAAAGAAGTGAAAATGGTAAAAGAACTGGTAAAATTTCTGGAAAAAAAGGAGGTAAAAAAGTATATGAACTTGGTATTGGAGTTCACGGAAGAACAAAAGAACAGATGAGTGAAGATGGGAAACAAGGAGGGAAAAAATCATACGAACTTAAAATAGGAATACACGGAATAACCAAAGAACAGATGGTTGAAAATGGTAGAAAGTGTGGAAATAGAACATATGAACTTGGAATTGCAATACACGGACAAAGCAAAGAAAAAATGACGGAAAATGGAAGAAAAGGTGGAAAAATAGGAGGTAAAAAAACAAGTTCTCAAAGATGGATGTGTCTTGAAACTGGATTTATCACAAACGCAGGTGCTCTTTCAAATTATCAAAAGAAAAATGGAATAGACACCTCTAAACGAGTGAGAATAGTGTAAGGACACTTCTCAAACAGGCACAAGAGCACTTTACGGGTGCTCTTTTTTGATGTATAATGACCTTATGAGTAATCACTTAAATGAATAACGATTGGAAACCAACTGAAATCAACGAAGGACAACCAGTAATTTGGCAACCAAGGAAGCAACATCCCGAAGAAGTTGCCGATGGATTGCGTAATGCTTTTAGACAAGCAATGAAAGATGGTGTGATGGATGCTACTCCTTACCTGAAACAAATGGAACCTAAAATTGAAATTGACCCTTCACTTATTCTTAAATCTGGTGATTGTATTTACTATCACGGAATAAAGTATCAAAAAGTAGTGGAACCAAAAAGTTTTTATAATAAACTTTGGGACTTGCTAAAAACTAAACTGAATGATACTCTTGATTGTGATGAACTGACTGATGAAGTTATGGATTTGATTAAAGATACTATTCCAGAACCTTTGGAGAATAAGTTTCATTCTGAAATCATTCAAGGTTATAATACAGCAATCAAAGATATTGTGGAGAACTTCTGATGAGTGATAAATAACAATGTCTGTTTGGACGGCAATCTCTACAGACAAAAGATTAGGTGCTCTTATGGGCACCTTTTCTATTATAAATAATAATGCCGTCCAAATAGAATAGAAATGAACTATCTAAAAGTTTATTGTAATCTCATCAGGAAAGCAGAGAATAGAACTCCTCCTGAAGGTTATACCGAAAAGCACCATATCTTTCCAGTAAGTATTTACGGAAAAAATAGTAGGATTGTAGTGCTTACGGCAAGAGAACATTATATTGCTCACGCATTACTTGAAAGGATTTGTATTAAGAGATATGGAGTTAATCATTATAGAACATTTAAAATGAATAACGCACACTTATTGATGAAATCCAATGGTTATTGCAATTCATATCTATATGAGAGTGCAAAAATAAGAAGAAGTTTTATTATTACTGGTAAAAATAATCCAATGTATGGTAAATCACATTCTCCAGAAACTATTGAAAGAATGATACAGGTAAAAAAAGAAACTGATAAAGATATTATTTTTAATAGAACAAGTAATGCTGGAAAAAAAGCATATGAAATGAAAGTGGGAGTTCATAGTAGAACAAAGGAGCAAATAAAAAAAGATAGTAGTAAAGGAGGTCAAAAAAATGTTGAAACAGGACAAATTGTAGAATTGGGAAAACAAATTGGACAGAAACATTATGAAAATGGAACTGGTATTTTTTCATTGACCGAGGAGCAAAAATTTGAAAGGTCAAGTAAAGGAGGAAAAATATCAGGCAAAATTGTTTCTTCTCAAAGGTGGAAATGTCTTGAAACAGGGCATATTTCTACACCAGGGGGACTTGCAAGATTTCAAAATGCAAGAGGGATAGACATCACTAAACGAGTGAGAGTGGTATAGGGACACTTCACAAACAGGCACACGGGCACTTGAAACAGAGTGCTTTTTGTTGTATAATGACTTCATAGACAAAAACTCAAATGACTTTTAACAACGATATTCAAAAAACTGAAAAAGAAATTGCTGTCTTACAAAAGAAACTTGAACTCCTCAAAGAGATTGAAACACATAAATCTCAACCAAGAATGAACCTTCAATTTAATGTTAAGGGTGAGGTTGTCTCTTATAATGATGAGGTTTATTATCGTCTTGAATTTACTGATGGAAGTCATGGTTGGTATAAGAAAAAACATACTGTTGATGGTTTAGTAATGGTTGCTATTACTGATGGTGAAACTCGTCGTTTGCTTGAAGGATTATGGTTTAATGATGTGAAAAAGGGGAAGTATGATGCTGATGAACCTTATAGGAATGTGAAAGCATATTGGGACGAGAAAGATAATCCTGCTTCATACATTACCGATGAGGTTGTGAATAGGTTGATTGAAAAACATCAAGCACAAAAACTCTACAATATGGTAAGAGATGAACTTGGATATTCTTTTAATTGTTGTGATGAGTTTGTAGATTTGGTGGAGAGGTGGTTGCCGAAGGAACAATCAGCAGCAGGATCGCAAAATGTAGATACTGAATTACTTGTAGATGGATTTAATGATTGTTTGCGTAAAATGAAGGAGATGTTACGATGAGTATTGTGTTCAAACCTATGAGAAGATGGAGTAAATCAGTAGAACCATCTCAAAAAGAACTTGATGCCATTCAAAGAGGTGAACTGGCAGAACTTCCTCAAGGTGGTGATAATCCATCCAAGTTCCTTTACAAAGATATGGGTGGTCATCTATACTGGGTAAAATTGCAACCTTATGAGAAGTGTGATGACTGAACATAATCTCCCTGTGCCTGATGATATGGTATGGGTCAATCTCACCCAAGAAGAAATAGAAGAACTCCGCAACAAAAAACACGAACTCACTGAATACGGCAAACAGAAGTTGAGAGAACTTATGAATAAAAAACCAACTCTTTATAATAAACTAGAAGAGTGGGTTGATTATGGAAACTTCGCACAATCCAGAGATGTTCTGGTAAATGAGATTGTGAATATCGTAAAGGATTGGTTGC